>OBAI01000908.1_pt1 | contig 26467 bp, 27 predicted proteins | sample 1517461 | NCBI WGS metagenome assembly OBAI01 (sample SAMN04571696, study PRJEB22368) | human gut metagenome | biome: human gut; material: stool | host: Homo sapiens | place: Luxembourg | collected 2012-06-29
GAAGGCGCAACGCCTTCTCAATCCGTTCCTTCATATCCTCTTGGTAATCAAAAAGTTTGATTTCCTTCATTAACAATGTCTAATAACCAATAATGATGTTATATCAATTTCATAAATCCGATATACATCAAGGCATCAGCGATGCTCTGCTGTACAGGATTTTCCTTATCAGAAGCCCACAAATATTTCGCTTGAATTTTGCGAAGTTCCTCACGCTTCTCTATATATTGCTTCTCCAGTTGGTTCAGAATCAATTTCTCAGCAATCGCATCAAAGCAGGACGATTGCCATAATTGTATTCTACCTCCTCCACAAAATCCAAGATAAGCTTCTTGGAAACTTCACAACAAGTGTACATACCCTTGATGTCATCCACGATATAGCCATAACTCTTCGATTTTGCATAACTCAAGTGCTTACGCAAATCATCAATAACATGCTCGGTATAAGCAGCTTGGTCTTCCTCGCTCATATAATGCGCATACTTTTTGAAGAGTTCTACTCGGCTGAATGACATTCTGTTGTCCATTAGTATCTTCAAGAGACACTGATACTTCTTTTCTTCCACAATCATGTTGCACACTTCGATGCAATCATCATCCGTGATATGTGGAATATCCCCGAAGAGTTTCACAACAAACTCATCCCAATCCTCCTTGGCTACCAACTCTTTCAGCTTCTCGAAGTAAGGTCGCTTGTCCACCAAGAACTGACGGAACAATCTGCGATATTCTTCAATAACGTTAGCTTTGTCATTACGTCTTTCCAAGATTTCTATCTTTTGCAGATGCCAAGGTTCAGTGGTATTGTATCCATCATCTCCATACACAGCAATCGTTTTGTCTATCTCTTTCAAGGCATCATTCTCCAATCCCTTTTCAAGAAGTTCATTGATTTTGAAGGAACAGACATCCGGCACATACTTATACTCCTCCATGATTGCATCCACTTCATTCTCTCTACCGTGAGTCTGCAGATACTCTATCTTCTTGATGAGCAACTTGCCCAACTCCTCGAATCTGAATAGCGAACTCAACTGGTCAAAGTTTTCGTCATTCACCAATCTCTTATATTCGTAGGTATGATGCTTTATCTGCTTATCAAGGTCTGCAAGGTATGTATCCGCATCCGCCAATCGAAAGTTGATAGCCTCACGGATATGGTCAAAGAAGCACAGGCAATAATCATCGTATGCCTCCATCTTCTCAATCTCAGCCATCTCTTTCTGTGCCTTAGCAACAGATTCAATAGGAGTAGCCTCGTCTCTCAGCATCAGAGCCAACTCTTTCTCCACTTGATAAGTGAAGAAATCATCCCCATCACACTCTTGGTCGTTATACACTTCCAAGCGGCTGTATTCCTCTGCCACAAAGCGCAGAAAGTCCAAGCCGTTTTGCACTGCTTTCCCATTCTCCTTGGCATCCACCAAGGACTTGAATTGTTTGTATTTTGTGTAGGATTGTATCATACTTATTCTACTTCAAATATTCTATAAATATCTTTTTCACATAAACCAAATTCATTTTCCACCATTGCCAACAAAGTAATGCTGCGATGATAAGTGTTGAAAGGTACAAACTCCAAGACCAGCCTATTATAATTGTCAAGAGAACAGAAGAGAACATATGTCCAAAGAATAGATTCCTTGCCAAAACTGATTGATAGTAAAACTCTTGATACTTATCTATTTCTGTTTCTTGTTTTGCCTGCGTCAGACCTTTTGCCGCCTTGGCGTTATCAATGAAACCTGTCTCTGGTAGTTGGAGTTTATACCGTAAGTCACTGATTTTCTCTATGGAAAACCTTTTGAACGATTTGTTTAATACTAACCGTGAAGGACGGTAAGTATCCGCTCAACTCCGTATTGCATATCTCAAAAAAATATTGTACCTTTGCACGGCGGCATCATTTTTCTAATTTTGAGACAAGAATACGCAATTTAGCCCTCCATCAGCACAAGCTAATGGAGGTTATACCTTAATTTGACTAAATATTAAATTCATTTTTATTGTTCCTCATCTTCCCAGAACTCAGGAAGAAGAGTATAATACTTATCCTCAGGCGTAGAATCTATGTGCTTCAACACATAACAAAGCCAACGCTCAGGATTTTTATCTAGCACCTTACATGTAATGGTGATATACAAAACCAGTACATAAACCTATATCCACTTATCCAAATAACATTTAAAATCCTCTATACCTATAACCTCCACTTTAGGAAAAGGAATATCTTCCAGGACCTTAAAGTGCTTGTCTTCTGTAACAATACACTTTGCATTTGCAGCAATGGCACAATCTACAAACTTATTGTCATCTTTATCTGCCTCAATTAAAGCAAAAGTATAATGAGGATCTTTGCGAATTATATTGGGTCTAGTCAATATAGCATAAACTATGGCTTCAGAAACTTGAGGGGATATATTACGAGATAAAACCTCTGAATACTCCTCTATTATTTCATTGGACACACAAAGGTTATAATCGCCACTAAGAAAAGCATTCCACACCTTACGATACGGACTTCTAGGGGCGATTGACATAATCAAACTATTTGTATCCAATACAATATTCATAACCTAAAGATTATAATATTGGTTTATTGTATGGAGTACGTTCATGGAGATGCCGGAAACTCTCGATACGTTCTTCATTCAGGGTTCCTTCATTCCACATTCTATCTAATTCAGCATCAGCCATCTGAACAAAATAATCGGAGATTACCTTATTCAAATCTCGCAAAGCCTCAGGAGTCTTGATAAATGACAGCATATCGAGGATTTGCAATTGAGCTTGATTCATTGTTGCTATCTGCGCCATAATAATTCACTTTATTAATTTCTAACCGCAAAGTTACGCTTTTTCTTCGAAACCACCAAGAAAAAAGCAATAATTCTGCAACTCATCAGCCAATTACCCGCAAATTCCCCAAATATAAACAGTTAACTATTAATTGTAAACTATAAACTATTAACTGTAAACTATAAACAGCTGTTCCCTACCTCAGCAAGCTATAGTAAGGCGGTCCCATCCCGCACAACATGGCGAGGGCTTTGATGCAGCATCAGGTCTCCCCCCGCAACAGCCAGGCGGTCCCAGCCCGCAAAACCATGGCGAAGACCGCTTTGGTCCGCCAACCTTAGAGCGTAGCGGTTCCGAGCACCGGAGGGCGGTTACATCCCTAATCCCTATGGTAGGGATTTAGGGCTTGGGTATAGGGTAAGGACCCTCCCTCAAGGGAGGGACAGGAGGGCCTATTTACAATACATCCCCTCATAATACTTCTGATACTCCCCAGAAGTAACATGATCCATCCATTCCTGATTATCCAGATACCATTTTACCGTTTCTTCGATACCTTCCTCAAACTGGAGAGATGGCTCCCAGCCCAATTCCTTCTGCAGCTTTCTAGAGTCAATAGCATAACGCATATCGTGACCCTTTCTGTCTGTTACATAAGTGATGAGATCCATATCCTCGCCTTCCTTTCTGCCGAGCAATCTATCAACAGTCTTGATTACCACCTTGATGATGTCGATATTCTTCCACTCGTTGAAACCGCCGATGTTGTAAGTCTCGGCAATCTTTCCCTTGTGGAAAATCATATCGATGGCACGGGCATGATCTACTACATACAACCAGTCGCGCACATTCTCACCCTTACCATATACTGGCAATGGCTTGCGATGACGGATATTGTTGATGAACAATGGAATCAACTTCTCTGGGAACTGGTATGGACCGTAGTTGTTAGAGCAGTTGGTTACGATGGTAGGCATACCGTATGTATCGTGGAAAGCACGGACGAAGTGGTCTGAGCGAAAGTGAATGGATCCTTGATACTTCTATCTACATGGCTCTCGGCAGCGAGATGGATGATGCCATCCACCTTGTAGTCCTGCATCAGTTTCAACATCAGGTCGAAATCACAGATATCACCCTTAACGAAAGTATAGTTAGGCTTGTCCTCGATGTCCTTGAGGTTAGCCAGATTACCTGCGTAAGTCAACTTGTCGAGGTTGATGATGTGATACTCAGGATATTTGTTCACGAAAAGTCTTACTACGTGTGAGCCGATGAAACCAGCTCCACCTGTTATTATTATATTATGCATATATATTTTAATTATAGGGAACCCTCATCCAGGCGGTCCCATCCCGCAAAATATGGCGAGACCTCTGACGGTCCGACAACCTTAGAGCGTAGCGGTTCCGAGCACGCCAAAAGTGTGCGGTTACATCCCCGCTTCCTGAGGTTTCTGTCCCCTAGAAGGGGAACCGAAAGGGTCGTAAAGACTATTGAAGAGGGGCTTGGGGAGAAAGTGGAGCTCCCTTTGGAAAGGGAGACGGAGGGATTCGAAAAATATTTAATACTCAAGATTCTTTGTCAAAGAAGCTTCATTCTCTTCAAGAATGGAAAGCAGATACTTGCCATAGTCATTCTTCAACATGGGTTGAGCATTCTCACGCAACGTATCACTATCTATCCACCCCTGGCGGTATGCAATACCTTCCAAGCAAGCAACCTTCAAGCCCTGGCGCTTCTCCAAGACTTCGATATATGCTTAGCTACTTCCACCACCTTGTTAGGATAGAAGTATAAGCCTACCACAGCATAGTTGCTCTTTGGATGCTGAGGCTTCTCTTCGATACTCAGGCAATTGCCTTGCTCATCAAACTCTGCCACGCCATATCGCTCAGGATCGCTTACTCGATAACCAAATACAGTAGCTTTGTTATTGATAATATATCATCGGTTTATCGAAGATAGGTATCAGCTGCTTGCTGATTCCCTTTGTGATAGGATACAAGCGAGTACCGCTACCACCTGCTAATACTATTCCTTTCATATATTTATTATTTTAATCCTTGTCTGTCATTATCCTCGAACCAGTCAGCCAGCGCTTCCTCAAAGCTCCACTTAAACTGATAACCGCAGTTCTTCAACTTCTCACCACAGATATTAGTAGAAATCTGGAGCTTCTTCACTCTCGCAGGACAGATACCCATTGGCGAGCCAAGAAGCATTGCCATCCTTGCCATAGGCATGATAACCCAGTTCGGAATATCAGGCACAAACTGAGACAATCCTGTTACTTTCTTCATGGCCTCTACGATATGCTGTATGGTATAAGCAGGCTCGAAACAACAGTTATACAACTCAACACCATGTTCATGATGTTCCAAGCGATACAGCATGAAGCGCACCAACTCCTTTACATAGATACAAGCCTTGATGGTATCCTTTCTGCCAGGGTAAGCAAACTTATGACCACGGATAGCCCAATACAATCTGGTGAAATTACCATTCTCACCCTTTCCAAATACCACACCTGGGCGGACGATGGTAAGCTGGCGATGAGCAGCATCGCCATTCTGCCACTTCTCATGAATCTTCTCTGCCACCAACTTAGAGATACCGTATGCTGTATTAGGAGTAGGCAAAGTAGTCTCCTTCTTCAACTCCTCAGCAGCTCCATATGGTGCAATACTTGAAGTAAACACAATCTTCTTGATATTCCACTTCTCTGCAAACGCCACCACATTCTCAGCACCACGGATATTCGTCTCGAAATACTCATGATCTTCATGACCAGGAGTACGATGAACTGCAGCAAAGTTGAAGATGACATCATCCTCAGTAGGAGTAAATGGCAAGTTCTCGATCGGCTTGCGGATATCATATTCAATAAAAGTTGACTGCAACTTCTGACCATCACGCAAAGCAGGCTTGTAATCCTTTACTACCGGATTAGGAGTACCAGGCTTAACGATGTCAAGGTTATATACTTGGGCGTTAGGATAACGCTCCTTAATCAAATTTGTAAGATGGGTACCAATGAAACCAGTACCGCCAGTGATAATATAGTTCATACTAGATTTTCAAATTTACACAAACAAAATTATTTCTTATAGCCAAGTTCCTTCAAGAGTTTCTTGTTCCATTCAGAACGTTCCTTATCAAAGAACCAGCCCCATTTATTGAAGTACTTCACCATATTCTCCATATGAATCTTCAGCATTTTCTTACTTTTATAAGATGCTGCTCTATGAGCATGCACCACAGACACCATTGGCCAATACATTGTGCGATAATACTTATGCATTCTACGGGTAATATCAATGTCCTCAGGATACATAAAGTATCGCTCATCAAACAATCCCACCTTGTCGAATGCAGACAAGCGGAAGAACATGAAACTTCCCTGATGATATGGGATATTTGCAGGAGTCTTGTGATCCCAAAACTCCAAGGTATAGCGATAGTTCATTTTCTCTCCCATCTTCTTTGGCATAAACCTACGGAAGATAAGATCGAATGGAGTTGGCAACAAACGAGTTGTCAACTGCAATCGACCATCTGGATAGCGAAGCATCGGCTGAAGCTGAGCCACATCCTTGTTTGCTTCCATATACTCTGTAATCTTTGCTATAATGCCCTCATCAAAATATACATCCGAGTTAATCACCAGATGATAATCAGCATGTATCTCTTGTGCTTTTCTTATAGCCACATTATGCCCAGGACCATAACCAATATTTTCATTATTATAGATATATTCCACCCCATCCATTTGTGAGCAGAATTCTCGAAGTTCGTCACTTGGCGAATTGTCACTTATATATATAGGTGCAATATCATTCATGTGCATACAGTCTATGCACTTCTTTAATTCATCGTGATCCGTCTTATAGGTCACAATAGATGCAGTTATTATCATAGAAACAATTAAAAAGTAAATGGAGAATAAAAATCCTTCAGCATTTGATGTTTTGTATCCTTATCACTGAGATTAGCATGTTCCGTAGGAATCATCCAATCTATACCGAGAGATTCATCCAAGATAGAGATACCACCATCAGCCTCTGGGTGATAGAAGTTATCACACTTATATTGGAACACAGCTGTCTCTGATAACACAGCGAAGCCATGAGCAAACCCCTTAGGAATAAAGAACTGGCGATGATTATCCTCTGTCAGTTCCACCGCCACATGCTTACCATATGTAGGAGAACCCTTGCGGATATCCACAGCAACATCCAGCACTCTACCCTTCACGCACCTCACCAACTTGCTCTGGGTAAACGGAGGTCTCTGGAAATGCAAGCCACGCATCACACCATACGAGCTCATGCTCTCGTTGTCCTGGCAGAACTCTACATGATAACCAACTAAAGGTTCAACCTTCTCTTTAAACTCACGCTCGCTAAAGCTCTCAAAGAAATAACCACGAGCATCCCTAAAGAGGCGTGGTTCAATGATGAGCACGCCTTCAATATTTGTCTTAATTATGTTCATTTAAAAATATTTTTGAATTATTGTTTTACCTTCTCTAAATCCCCACATAAAAAACAATGGGAATCCTACGCCAAAGAATGCGTACACAAAAAGTAAGAGCATATTACCACCAACACCTGGTGTCAAATCACTAAGATTTGCCCCCCCCATAACCTATGCCTTGTAATGCTAAAGTACAAAATTTAAAGCCAACAAAGTGCAAGGCCATAACGTAGAAAGAGTCCTTTCCAACATATGCGATAGCCTTACCTACTACATTAGCCTCGATATGCTTACCTATATACATTATAATATATAGAACTGCAGGCGCAGCAACTAACAGCTGAAGTATATCCTTATATTCATTACCATTCAGAGCCACACCGCCAAGCATACAAGCTACCTCAAAAGCTATCAATCCACAAGCAATAGCAAGATAGCCATTATCAAAAGACAATTTCATCTTCTGATACATTATTTTGCCAACATATATCAGCAGCATTGCAGTAAACGTATTACTAAATCGACGGATGGTCAAACCATACTTATTACTAAGAATACCAGCAACCATACACATTGACAACAATGCGATACCTCTCATCCATTCATATTGTCTTTCATCCTTGGCTAACTTCTTTATCAGCCATGAAACAATAGACAATCCGATTAAAGCCATAAAAAGCACATACACAAACCACATTGCACCAACGATTGGTTCTCTTCCTCCTAAACAGATAGCCAATACAGTTTGCTTAGCGAAATCTATCATTGAATAAGTATTGATTACCGGGTCAGTGGACTCTAATGAATACCACCCTATCTTTATCAACACATTATGCAATAATACAGCTGGTATATAGAAATACAATATTTTCAGATAAAGCGATGAGAACTTTTTCTTAAACCACAACTTAGGTTGAACAAGCTGTTCTTCCTTTATGAAGAAACCTGCTAACAAAAAGAATACTGCAACATGCCAAAGGTAAATGAATAAATCTTTAGTATTTACTAATTGCCCAGCTGGATATTGGAAATTGATATGTCCTAATACTATAGCTATGATAGAAATACCTTTTGCTATATCAACAGATAAAAATCGTTTCATTATTATTTTTCCATTATCTTTAAATATTCCTCTTGATACTGTTCAGACATGTGTTTAGCAGTATAGTTATGTTCAAATACTTCACGGATAGACTTTGCTGTTGATTCTACATTAAGATTTAATACTTTTCGAATAGCATTTAACAAAGACTCCATACTTGTGTTATCAAAAGTATATCCCATTGGTTGCACTGTCTTATTTATAACTTCCTTGTGAGAAGGAATATCAGACAAGACACAAGGTAATCCAACAGTCATACTTTCAAGCAATGTATTAGCTAACCCTTCAACATCTGAAGCAGATATATAATAATCACAAGCTATCAGATAGTCATAAACATTACTCTTGAAACCAGGGAGAAGAATATTCGCTGACTCATGTTTTTTCAAATCATCATATAAGTCACCATTACCCAATAATATAACACCAAGATTAGGATTATTCATTTGCTCAAAAGCACGAATAATCATTTCAGGATGTTTCTCATTGGAAAAGCGACCAATAAATATGAAATACTTTACGCCCTTTTTAAGTCCGAATTGCTTTCTAAGACTTTCTTTTTGGTTATAATCCGTATGCCAAAGAGGTAATGAACAGCCATTAGGAATCGCTTTCATTCGAAAGTGTTGCTCATCCCAATAACTTTGAGCTACACTTTCTGAACAGGCAATTGGCTCATCCATTTTCTTTGTGAAGAAATTACTCAACCAAATCACTACTTGTCCCTTCAGTTTACCATACATTACCTTCTGCTGAATTCCAGGGTAAATATGGACAGTCTCCATCTTCTTATACTTCTTTGGTAAAAATGGAACCAAGAACATAGAACGAGGACAATGTGTGTGAAGAATATCAGGGTTTATCAACTCTACTGTTCTCCTTAAAGTTTTATACATTGCAAGAGGATTCAGCGTCTTTTCTGGCGACATCTGTACAACCCTAATTGGCAAAGCTTTAAACTCATCAATTCGAGATATTTTTTGCTCCTCTACCATAGTTATTATAGAAATCTCAAATTTAGAGAAATCCATATACTTGATAATGTTATACAAAACATTTGGAGGTCCTTGATTACTCAAGGAAGATATTACATAACAAACTTTAATCTTTTGCATTGCTTAATTATTATTCAAAATTGTTCCAATATTTTCTAATATTCGGTTTGCATTAGCATAAATCTGATCATTTAATAATGCTAAAGAAGCCTTATCATAACATTGATCAATATTCTTCAAGCTATCAATAACAGGAGTTATATCAGTATTATTGTATAAATTATGGTGTAGATGACTCAAGCCATAATCTTCCATTATTCTTTTAGTTTTACTATCTCCGCATTTAGCAAAACGATTAGGATCCCAATCAATAGCAATAACAGGTTTACAATTTCTTAATCCAAACACACTGTCATGAAAACGTTCTGTCACAATAACATCCATCAAAGGAAATACTCCAGCCCATTCATAAGCATCAACCATATCAAAACAAATATCCGCATATGGATTATAAGCTGTTGAAACGACTTTATATCCAACATTTCTAATCGCATCAGCCAGCTCCCTTCTCAATGGGAAATTAGAATTAAAATTATATAAGGCATATTTTTGGTCTGTTCTTAATTTAACAGTTAGTTTTTTTCTTAACTTAAACTGTTTTATATCCAAGAAATAGGAAGGGTCTGTCTGTTTGAATATACGTTCTTTTTCTATCCCCAACTTATTGGCAAAAAAATCTATTGTTAAATTATCTCTCAAACCTATAAAAACTGCCTTAGAAGCGACTTCCTTTAATTCATTTTTAGGCACAAAATTTGCAGGAGAGGCACTTGCTGCAAAGTACAACTTGCGAACATCAAGCGGCATCCAATTCAAGCCTATTCGCCCATCCTTTCCATAAGCCTCTTCAAGAATAGTATCACTACCTATCACCACTAAGTCATATTGACAGATAACAGATTCATCTTCTTTTGTATAATTGAACAGATCAATCGTTGGTGTAAAGTTCATTTCCTTCTTACGAAGTTCATTATACTTAACCAATCTATAAGCAGAAGCGGCTTTTTGCCGAAATGTTTGCCATAGCTTAGCCTTTTTGTCTCTCACTCCTAAATTCACCTTAAAATCAGGAAACTTCAAGAAGTCTATTTGTGCCGTTGGATAAAGACGCTTCATTGCAGTCTGAACACCCAAACCTTGCATAAAAGTTCCTGGATTGTTACCAGACGTAAATGTTATGATTAATATCTTCATAAAATTCTAGCTTTATTTCTTTTCAACAAAACTCCGTACATATTCTACACTCTATAAAAGTTTCTGTTATCATAGATTCCATTTAGTATAGTCTTTCCATTCTTTTCGATTGGATTGTGCAACCTTCCAAGAATTCTTATAAGAACCTATACCTATTAATAATATAGGCTTTTCATTTTGGGGAATATTCATTTCTTTTTTGATCTGCTTAATATAACTTTCCTTATGTGCCATAGTCAATGGTATATTAGCAATATCATAGAAATGAAGAGCATACATCAAGTTCATCGCATAAAGTCCTCCATCAACGAAAGATTGATTCAATTCTTGAAAATTATAGCACCCCATATCACTACAAACCAAAATGACTCCTTGCATATCTTGATAAAAGCCATTGCATCCTAACTGTAACTTGCAAATTTTTTCAACTTTTTCTTTATCTAAATAAATATGAACACGTTGACTTTGGCGATTACAAGCTGATGGAGTTCTTCTACAAAGTTCCAATGCTTTTTCTATTGATGCCTTAGAAATTGGCGTATCACCGAAATCACGAACAGAATATCTAGATTGAGAAAAAACATCAAAAGAAGATTTTTCTTTTCTAGAGATATCATTATGATTTAACTGAAAGATTCCCCCTTCTTCAACAAATTTAATTGAATTATTCTTTTTAAAATCATTTAAGAGTGCTACTATATCAGTCATATCAGCACCTCCGTCTTCATTATAAGCAATATACTTCTTAATGACTGAAGCACTATCAGCAGCAAAGGTTTTATCACCACCTAGATTTAGATATAACTGTAAATCTCTTAAAAGACTCTTAGCTTTTAACTTTCCGAATCCATATCTCACTTTTCCTATAGACATACCCTTTTCAAGAGCATGCGTACGTATAAATAAATCGACTTGCAGCTTCTTAGCATTTTTTCTTCCACCTGCAGTTGCAATATATTTTGTTGCCTCTCCTGCTTCTAATATTTTTGAATATAAAATTCGCAAATATACTACCGGAGTTGCATACTTTATTATATTTTTTATATTCATTTTATTTTAAAATCAAGTTAAAATAATCAATATACTTATTTGAAACAGCCTTTAGACTATAATTCTCTTCCACATAAGCCTTTAATTTGCCTTTCATTCTCTGATAATCAGAAGATGACATCGTCACAGCTTTAATAATGGCAGTTTTCAATGCTTCCTTGTCATTCATACGAAACAAGAAGCCATTCACCCCATCTTCAACACGTTCAGCAAAACCGTCAATATCACTGGCTATTACAGGCAAGTTATAATTATAGGCTATCATGTGAGGACCACTTTGTGCCACATCTTGATAAGGAAGCATAAAGAATTGATGTTTAGTAAACAACTCCGGAATTTCCTCATCAGGTATGCGCTTGAAATAGGTAGAAATACTCATACTATCACCTATCTGCTGCAAAAAAGCCTCTCTGTTCATTCTGCAATTACCACAAATATTTAGATGCACCTTATCCTGTATATTCTCAGGCAACTCCTTCACTGCATCAATTAACAAATCAAGGCGCTTATTAGCCACTACATTGCCAAAGAACAGCAGGTTTACTTTCTGTTCATCTACCTTATAATTATCGGTCTGAACCTTTCCGAAATCCTTTACTACCATTGGTGCATAGAAGAAAGACTTCATTGGATAATGCTCCTTAAACCATCGTGCCGTATGCTTGGAGAACATCTGGAAGTAATCATTCATGAAAAATTCCATCTTAACGGCAGCCTTTAACATAAGTGACCAAACGGGATATGGATTAACATTATGGGCAGCATGAACGACACATTGATTGTTTCTTTTAGACAAAAACAATGTCGGATAATAAAATGGAAATCCGTGGAACGAAGAATAAATAAGATTGAACTCCTTAATGTGATAATTCCTAAAAAGTTTGCTATAGAACAAGAAATTTCTAAAATCTTTACTTCTATATGGTTGCTTTATACATACATATTCATCTGACAAAGGAATTGAAGCAGGACCTATTACAAGCCAAGTTATCTGATATCCACTGTTTTCTTTAAGATATGGAACTATCTCCTTGTCCGTATCTAATGAACATGATTCTGTAAGCCAAAGTATTCTTTTCATCTCAACAGTTCTTTGATAACAGTTAACACCCCATTCATCTCGTTTTCCTCCACCTTGATGCTCTTCTTCACCCCAGCATTCTCGCCAGCTTCCACATCACGATGGCTATCACCAATCATGTAAGATTCAGACAAATCTATATTGAAGTCTTTGGCTGCCTGTAACAACAACCCGGGCTTTGGCTTGCGACAATCACAATCTATTTTGTATTCTGGGCGTTCTCCTTCGAATCCCTTGTCTGGATGATGAGGGCAGACATAAATACCATCAACATAAGCACCTTCTTTACCCAAGAGGGTTGCCATTTTCTTGTGTATCTCGTTGAGTTCTTCCCAGGTGACCTCCCCTCTTGCTATCACAGGCTGGTTTGTGACAACAATTGCCAAATATCCACTTTGGTTAATTAGCTTGATTGCCTCAGCTACTCCTTTAATCAGTTCAAAGTCATCTATATTGCGAAGGAATCCCACATATTTATTGATTGTTCCATCACGGTCAAGGAATATGGCTTTCTGCTTGTTGGTAAGATTCTTTGCCTGAACAACACCATTTCTGTAATCAGCCTCCACTTGATGAAAACGTTCAGGAGTACCCATGTCTTTTACATATTCAGGACTGTCATAACAGAACATCAGGTTTGAGCCACACAAAGGTTTGAGTATCTGTCGGTCCAAGTCAACCTTTCCTTGTGGGAATCCAGACTCTTTGTTGATTTCAAGAGATTTCAAACTAATATCCAAAACCTTGGGATCTATCACATGAAGACCAGCATTCACACGATTGTCATACCACTGTGGACGTTCATCTTCCTTGGCAAGCCATTTTTCTACCTGACCGTTTTTATCAGCAATGATCAAGCCACTATCGTATGGATGCGAATTAGGATGAGTAAACAGAGTTACAAGACCTCCATGATTCTGATGGAATGCAACCATACGATTGAAATCAACATCGAATGCAGCATCCGCATTCAAGAGAAGGAAAGGCTCATCACCAATCTTTTTCCTCAGTCTAAATAAAGCTCCAGCATTGCCAAGAGGAAACTCTTCTACAAAATAATCTATCTTTGCTCCAAACAGACTGCCATCTCCAAAATAGGCAATAATCTTGTCGGCCAGATAACCTACGGTCAAAATGATGTCTTTAAAACCTTGCGCACAGAGAGATTTTATTTCTCTTTCAAGGATAGGCATACCAGCCACTGGTATCAGTGGTTTGGGTATGTTAGGAAAAAGTTCAGCGATACGGGTTCCTCTACCGCCCGCCATAAGTATTGTTTTCATACGAGTTTTATTTTGGACACGAAACTCTCGAATAACACGAATTGATATAAATCCGTGCGATTCGTGTAATCCGTGTGAGTTTATCAATTACCAAAGAACTTTTCTTCCAACATTAAGCACAAGCAATGATATACTGGAAGATGAAGTTCCTGAATCTTATAAGTCTCAGTCTCTGGGACATGGATACAAACATCTGCGAATGTTTCCAATCTGTTTTCGTTCTGACCAGTCAATCCAATTACTTTCAAGCCCTTAGACTTTGCTGCTACTGCTGCATAAAGAACATTCTTACTATTACCAGAAGTTGAGATACCCAAGAAAACATCACCAGCTCTACCCAAGCCATTCACCTGCTGAGCGAAAATCAATACTGGAACGGCATCATTCATAAATGCAGTTGTCAACGAAGGTTCTCCTACCAAAGAGATGGCAGGAAGCGAACCTTGCAGATGATCAGCCAACACTGTACCCATCTCTGCATCAATCTGCATGAGTCTGTCAATCTGAGCAGCATAAATCTTACGCTTCAACTTAAACTCCTTCATCAGCTCACCAACAATATGTTCTGAGTCTGATGCCGAACCGCCATTACCCGCTACTAGTAACTTGCGACCAGCCGAATAAGCTTCCTCTAGGATTTGGTAAGCTTTCAATATATCATCTTTACAATTCTCCAACTGAGGATAACGCTGCACCAGTGTTTCAATATGCTTTTCCATGAAGATTTACCTTTTTTACTTTTTTACCTTTTTACCTTTCAAAGCAGTAACATTATCTGTTGGATAAATCTTCCAGCCATGCGCACCTCCATCAGAGAACTGGAATGGCATCACAAAGCCATTAAGTTTCTTCAATGCCTCTTCCACTTCCTTCTTACGGGTAGGCTCAACCACAAACATGATGAAACCACCACCTCCGGCACCAGAAATTTTTCCGGCCTTAGCACCAGATGCCATCGCAACATCCATAGCTTCCTGAATCATAGGATTGGTGATGTTATTTGCCATCTTCTTCTTATTTTCCCAACCTTCACGGAGGATATCAGCAAATCCATCAATATCACCCTTCAAAATAGCGAGCTTCATGTCCTTGGCGCTCTGCTTAATCTTGTGCATAGCTTCAACAGCATCATTATCACCATGAGAAGTATTCTTCTTTTGCTCCTCAATGATAGCAGCACTACTACGGCTCTTGCCTGTAAAGTAAAGAAGCATACTTGCCTCCAACTCATCAATAATCCATCGCTTAATCTTCAACGGATTTACGATGACAATATCGTTCTGCAAGAACTCCATATAGTTGAAACCGCCAAAGGCAGCGGCATACTGATCCTGCTTACCACCAGACACCCCCAAGTCCTTACGCTCAATCTCATAAGCAAGGCGAGAAATCTCATAATCTCCCAATGGCAAGCCAAGCCACTCTACAAATGCCTTTAAAATACAAACTACCATGGTTGATGATGTTCCCAAACCAGAACCTGCTGGAGCATCATTGTAAGTAGTAATCTTGAAAGATTTAGCACCAACGCCAAAATCTTTTACCACACGATTATACACACCCTTAATGAGACTAGCCTCACCATCAATCTCCAGACATTCAGTCATCGGATAGCTCTTGTTGCAATGCGCATCAAACGCATTGATAGTTATCTGATTGTCATCAGTCTCTTCAATTGTACAATATGCATACAAATTGATTGTTGCATTCAATATCAAACCTCCGTATATATCGCTATATGGCGATACATCAGATCCACCTCCTGCCAAACCTAGGCGGAGAGGGGCTTTACTACGTACTATCATTCTTATTGTTTATCTAATTCCAAAAACATCTTTTCCCATTGATCAACAACTTTATTTGCAAAAAAGCGCTGACATTCAACTAAACATTGTCTAGCCATTTTAGTGCGAAGTTGCTCATCAGCTAACAATTTCATAATAGCTGCTGCAAACTCTTCAATATTACCTGGTGAAGTAATAAGGCCATTTTTATTATTGGTAATAATATCATGAAGTGAAAGAAATGTATCCATGACAATTGGAACTACACCATATTGCTGAGCTTCCACCAAAGTCATTCCAAATCCTTCCAGCGCAGAAGTCATTAAAAAAAGTTGAGCTTTTTCATAATATGGACGAGGATCTTGGAAACCTTCAAAACTAATTCTGCTTAAACCAAGTTCTTTAGATTGCCTTTTATAATCAGATAAATTTCGACCCTCACCAACAAAAACTAGCTTCCATTCATTAAAATGTGAATCTGCCTCAATTATACTCCAAGCTTTTATCACTCGAGATAAACATTTAACATGTTCTTCCATACGAGAAACTACTAAAACAGTTTTATCTTTAGCAAGAAGATTGGCTTCTGAAATTATAGTATTATATGGAGCTGGATTTGGTATAGAATCGAATTTTGCAGAATCATCATCATGATTCATATGTTGATATTGTTTTTGAAAAGAAGATGACAGAAAAACATACTTATTTACATATGCTAGATAATTCGTAACATTCCGAATACTTTTTTTCTTTTTATGATACAAATAAAGAGGTTTGAGTATTCGTCTTAAAGTGGCTTTTACTCCTACACCATCGAATCTCGGCACAAAAAAGGCAGTGTGTAAACATTTTGCAACTTTAACACCATGATAACCTTTTAAGCCTCTTATATATTGCGGATCCCACCATTGATCAATAATAAACTCAACATTATTCTCTTCAATATACTTTTTTGCCATAGAAATGGCTTTCTTTGCATCTTTAGGATTCTGATGAAATTGATCACAATCAACATTTTCAACCAAAATGGCCTTAATTGCCGGATTAATATAAGGCAAATTATCTCTTGTATTATGTTTAAAATACAAAACGCCTACATTCCAACCACGTGAAACCATTTCATTAGCCAATGTTATAGTAACGGTTTCTCCACCACCATATACTGGCCATAGTCTCTGCAAGAACAAAATATTCATACCTTTTTCATTTAAAAATTACACTTAAATCTTCAACAGGATCTTCGAATTTACCCTGCCATATCATATAATCATTTTCAGGGTTTCTCTGAAAATAATTTTTAATTTCATTTTCACGGGTTAATGATAAAACCATTTTAAACCCGTATCCTTTAACCTTTGCAGGACTTCCCGCAAGGAAAAGAGGAGCATTTTCAACAACTTCCTTTTTATAGTTTTTATTAAGTAAAGAACCTGATGCTACAATGGAATATTTCGGTAAAATAACGCCTTTCATTATGGTGGTATTATTACCAATCCAACAGAAATCTTCAATTTCAATTTTTGCAGTATTCTTCCTTATTTGATTTGTAACTGTATTTATAACATAATGACAATTAGAGTCAACAACCTTACCATCAAATGTCATTCGTACATGTCTACCAATTTTTATATGATTGAAACAAATTATACGATAATTAGTTCCAAATCCTGTAAATTCTCCAATATCCAGAATACCAGATTCAACTCTTAACAAAAGATTATACCCCATATAACATGGTCCACGAAAAATAATCTTAGCATTTTTCCCTAACCAAATGAAACTCTTATTAGGTATTGAAAAATAATCACCATGTCTACCAATTTTGATCATTCCTCTTTTAGGCTCACAATCTTGAAAATCAACTTTCCCTGCCAAAGTTCGAAATTGAACTTTACCATAAATATATACAGGCAATTTGCAAGCTGTTTTAAAAGGAAGTGTTCTAAAATTAAATAGAATCGTCTTTACCCAATTTACTCTACGATTACTGAGCACAAAGTCTAAACGTTCCCAAATATCATGTATATTCATATACTACTTATTATTAATTGTCACCAATGATGAATTTTAACCAGTTATCAATTCGATATACAGATATTAAACTGTCGCTAATATGACAAATAGGCGTATTCATAAATACTTCAAACTTTTCTTTATCTAAGCTATCATCAGCAATCATTATACGACTTTCATCATAAAAAGGGTATTTTTTCACGTTCGCATTTGTTGTAATTATCTTTTTCCCTGCACCTAAAGCCCACATAAAGCGAGGTGTCATACCCTCCTGAAAGTTATTATTAGTATCAATAATACATTTAGAGCTATACACTTTCTCTCTAAATTCTTTTGGACTCAAAGAATCATGACTTAAAAGAGTCTTATCATAAACTAATGATTCTAGACTATCCTTGTTTCGTCTCAAAATTCTTTTTATAAGTTGCTTTAGCTTCCAAACAAAATCAATCTTTTGTTGCCTTACATATATGAAAATATAATTTTCACAAGTATTTTTGGTATAAAAGCCATTTATTTTCGAAAATAGCTCATATCTATCTTTTCTATAAGCACCAAAAGCAAATACTTCATAACATTCATCTTTTTGATCTTTATTAGGGATCCAGTAATTCGGCATAAACCCTATCTTATAAATCTCGGCATCAATCCTATCAAAAGTAGCTACTCTATCAAAATACTTAAAATGACGTTCGAAACGATAATTTTCATAAGTTCGATCCCATAAATAAAGGTAAGCTTTAAGATTCTTATTTTTTCTTTTTAAAAAGAACAAGAGAATCGGATGAAACGACATTCCATTGATTGTAAATAGAATATCAATATTCTTCCATTTTTCCCTTTTTCTAAAAATAATTTTCAACCAATAAAAACATAAGAATAAATTATAAAATAATTCTTTAAATCTAGATGATTGCTTTATCCTAATCAAATAAGGATCAATTTTGAAAGATTTGTCTTGTATATATTCTACCTTATAACCTTGTTTAACAAGTTCGGCAATAACATCTTTGTAAAGATCTAAAAAAGCCGGAGCCAATAATAATACAGTTTTCATATCAATTATTTTTTTATTCTCCTTTGTTTTGTATAGTAATATAAAACAATCAATAAAGCGTAAGCAGACCATCCATAAACACGGATTCCAAAAACGCCAAACATACAATGATAATACGCATAAATAAGAACCATTGCCTTATTAAACATCAGATATTTTCCCCTAGGCATCATTAAATAGAGGATAAAACTAATAATAATCAGAAAGACTAATCCTCCAATTACACCAAAATCCAGCATCGCTTGTCCACTAAACAATTTAAATAAGATCATTATATAGTTATGATCATAATAGTTGATTTTCACAAAAGGGGCAAATGTTATAGCACCACCAGTAGTGAAAGGAGCATTCCAGTAATAAAGTGAAATATTAAGAAAAGGTTCGCCAAAATATGAATAAATCCAATTCCATGCTTCATCTCCAAATCTATCTACACTTATAGCTAATGCTATAGAAAATACAAATAGAGTTGTGCCTATGGTTGAAACCAACAATATCTTTTTAATTTTAGCATTTATACTATCCCTAAAAATGAATAATAGTATCAAAACATTTAAGACTGCAAAAAATAAAACGCCACGAGAGCCACATGTCATTGCCTCAATAATATTATTAAAAAAATAGGCAAATAATAATAAGAATGCTCTTTTCATATTGAGCATCATATCAGAAGAATAATACCCAATTAATGCTAATGCAGGCAAATATACGGCAGTAGAAACGATTCGTAACTGCCCTGCTAGACCTGTAGATACAGCGGTCTCTGAATGATAAACATCAGCAAAATCGGTAACACTTGTAGCATGGGAGAAGTTTAATAATGCTCCCAAAAGCAATTCTATTAAAAAGAACCAATATAAAACATTTGCTTTTTTATTACTAATAGGTACTATTATAAGTTTTTGCTGTAAATTTCTCTTAAAAATTGGAGATAAAAAAATCAAAAATCCGACAAATGTATAAACATATGGAATAAAGGAAAGAGGCTGTTTTTGATATGGCCCCCATTTATATTCACCATAATTCCAAAGTAAATATGCATTAACTGCAAATATTGCATACATAAGAATAATAATAAATGTTGCTGTGAACTTATGATATTTATACCAGTATGCATATACAACAGAAAGATAAAGAATGATATTTAAGATAAGTGGATCCATTATTTTCTTATAAAAGATTTAATATTCTTTAAACAATAAATAGCAAAATCGTTTTTTAATATATAAACTTGCAATAATATGGTATAAATACCTAAAACTAACGAACTATATACTATTTTAATCCAGAAGCTACTACTCATATTATGGATAAATATCAAGAATATAACTAAAGGTAAATATGCCAGCAATGAAGCAAGTACCTTTCTAAATGGAAATTTATAACCAATATCCTTATGTACAAATAATTGGGCAACACTCAAAACTGTTATTTCTGAGATAACCCAAACCACAGATGCACCGACGCTTTTATATATTGGAACTAAAACTAAATTTGCTATAACGCCAACAGTAGCACCAAAAATTGAATTAATCAATATTTGCTTATCCTTCTTTAAAGGCATCAATGTCTGTATAATTAATATTTGCTCATAACCAATAATAAAAATAAGTGGCATAACAATTTTCATTGGCAATACAGCACCTTCATATCCTTCACCAGCTATTAAACGGATTATTTCTGCAGCCATTATAACAGAATAAATAACTAAAGGAAGAGAAAATGCAAAAAGTATGTCTAAAGATTTATTTAGAAGATTCCTAAACTTATCAAACTGCTTTTCTGCAACTAATGAACTCATTCTAGGAAGTAAGACACCTGTAAATGCCGAATAAAGAGACAATATTATTGTATATAGCTTTGTTGCTGTTGTATAATAACCAACCTCTGTTTCACCACCCTTAAAGCCAAGATAGGCAACATTAAATGAAGTGTACATTGAAGTTAATAACATATAAAATCCCAAAATAAAGAATGATTTTAAGTAAGGCTTTATTATAATCCCTTTAAACGAAAAACAAATCCATTTCCTAGCGTGGATAATATTTAATAAAGCATTAACTACTATCATCAATGTCATAAGGATATAGTAAATGACATAATCATCTGCATTATGAATAAATACAAATACGGAAATAACATATATACATTTTACAATAATTGTTCTAACCGTAATATATTTGAAATCTTCAAGTCCTTTGTAAAACCATTCTATTAACAAAAAATTAAAGACAAGTTTCAATGCTCCAAAATACATTAGTTCTCGATGCTCATTAAGCTTAGGAACTAATTCAATTGAAAAAATCAAAACTAATAGCACTATAAAAGTAGAAATAAAATTAATAAGAAATAGTCCGCTAAAAGCTTCATTTAATTTTGTGGAATTATTTTTGTATTTAGCAATTTCTCTTATTCCAACAGTTCCAATGCCAAGCATTGAAAATATTATAAAATAGTTGATTATACTATCAACAAAATTACAAATACCAACATTAGTAACTCCCAATACTCTTGCGACATATGGATATGTCAAGAAGGGAAATAAATAATTCGCTGTAGTTAATATACTACTATATAAAAAGTTTTTCTTTATACTTGCCATTTATCTTTTATTTTTTTTCGAACTCATATCAAAATACTTTAATGAACATAAAATAAAGCTCTTTTAAGTTTAGGTTGCTTATGTTGTTTTCGAAAAACAAACATAAATATCAGTAATTTTTATAACATTGCAGGGTATCATAAAGTTCTTTTAGACGAATACACGTGACATATTTTGCCAATACATACTTTTTCCAATTCTTCTTAAAAGCACTTCAGATAGCCTATCAATAAACAATCCCATTAATAAACAAACTATTATAGACATCACAACTACTGCAACTCCCATTAAATAGCTATTTATAAAACAAGATTGCACAAATTTATAAAAATGTACCCCTAATCCATCCGTAAACAAATAGATATACAAACATGAACTTAATATTTTATTAATCTTCTTATTATATAACGGCTTTAATTTTATAAAAAACAGGGAAGAGCTTATTGCCATAAGCATAATCAATGGTGTATTATAGTTAAGTAACTTAAACGTAAGAACCGGACAATAACTATTTGCCAAGACTAATAACAAAGTCAGCAGTAAACCACAAAATAGATATATTAATACGACTATCTTTTTGCTCAACAGAATACTATATATTTTAATATATCTAGCAATTAAAAATATAGTTAATAATCCTAAGAAATTGCTTCCTCCATTATCTAACAGTCTGACTATTGATAAAGTATTATAAATAATCAGTCCACACAATAGATATGTAAACTGTTTTTTGTTAATAATAGAAATTCCTTTATTTATTATAGGAGACAAAAGATAAATTATCACATAATAAGTTATAAACCACCAACGACAAGAACTAATAGGGAATAAACTTCCTAAGTAAATTCTTAGAGCTTGCCCCCCCCAGAAAATATACGATAAAACTACATAGAAGAGAAACAATTATTAATGAGAGTTCCAGTTTTCCTAGTTTTGACAACGAAAATTTTATTCCAAAAAAACCAGATACGAACATAAAGCAATAGGTAGCAGGTGCAAAAAAAGCACACAAGAAAGCCTTATAAACAAAATCATTTACATAACCATCCGACATATTTTTTAATCCCGCTCCATGCATCAATATATGCCAACAGAATATTGATAGCATCAATAAAAGGCGAAAGACTTCAATGTTTGTGTTCCTCACTTTTAAAGATGCTGTATCGTTTAGTTGTTTATCCATGTTCATATATTATTTTCCCTACTTGTTTTGATACATTTCATCATAATACTTCTGATACTCCCCAGAAGTAACATGATCCATCCATTCCTGATTCTCGAGATACCATTTCACGGTCTCCTCGATACCCTCCTCAAACTGGAGAGATGGCTCCCAGCCGAGTTCCTTCTGCAGCTTTCTAGAGTCAATAGCATAACGCATATCGTGACCCTTTCTGTCTGTTACATAAGTGATGAGATCCATATCCTCGCCTTCCTTTCTGCCGAGCAATCTATCAACAGTCTTGATTACCACCTTGATGATGTCGATATTCTTCCACTCGTTGAAACCGCCGATGTTGTAAGTCTCGGCAATCTTTCCCTTGTGGAAAATCATATCGATGGCACGGGCATGATCTACTACATACAACCAGTCGCGCACGTTCTCACCCTTACCATATACAGGCAATGGCTTGCGATGACGGATATTGTTGATAAACAATGGAATCAACTTCTCTGGGAACTGGTATGGACCGTAGTTGTTAGAGCAGTTGGTTACGATGGTAGGCATACCGTATGTATCGTGGAAAGCACGGACGAAGTGGTCTGAGCTTGCCTTGGATGCTGAGTATGGAGAGTGAGGATTGTACTTGGTTGTCTCCAGAAAGAACTCCTCGCCGTAAGCCTCATGGTTCTTATCGCTGGATGCCTTGGTAGTGAAAGGTGCAGGAATGCCCTCAGAATGAGTCATCTGCAAGGCACCATAAACCTCATCGGTAGAGATGTGATAGAAGCGCTTGCCCTCGTATCCCTCAGGAAGACTCTCCCAGTAAATCTTTGCCGCCTGGAGCAGAGACAGGGTACCCATCACGTTGGTCTGAGCGAAAGTGAATGGATCCTTGATACTTCTATCTACGTGGCTCTCGGCAGCGAGATGGATGATGCCATCCACCTTGTAGTCCTGCATCAGTTTCAACATCAGGTCGAAATCACAGATATCACCCTTAACGAAAGTATAGTTAGGCTTGTCCTCGATGTCCTTGAGGTTAGCCAGATTACCTGCGTAAGTCAACTTGTCGAGGTTGATGATGTGATACTCAGGATATTTGTTCACGAAAAGTCTTACTACGTGTGAGCCGATGAAACCAGCACCGCCCGTGATAATGATATTCTTCATTTACTTTGAACTTTGAAAATTGAACTTTAAACTTTATGATTAGTGTTTTTGAGCAGACTTCTAACAATCCTGCTTAAGATTAGCAATACACTTCTCCAGAGAATCCACCCAATAAGGAACCTTAACACCAAAGGTCTCCTTGATGGTTCGCTTATCCAATACGGAATAAGCAGGACGAGTTACAGGAGAAGGATACTCCGAGCTATAACTAGGTTGGATATCGCAATCCGTATGACCGGCGATTCTTGCTATCATCTGGGTGAAATCATACCAGGAGCAAACACCCTCATTTGAGAAATGATAAACTCCAACATATTCATCCTTACTCTTGGTAGCCTTTACCTTATCCAATATGGTGATGATGGCATTAGCTAGATCGAGTGCGTAGGTAGGAGTACCACACTGGTCGAAGACAACCTTCAACTGTGGCTTGGTTGCCGTCAAATTGAGCATCGTCTTGCAGAAGTTCTTACCAAACTCAGAATACAACCATGCCGTACGGATAATCACATAGTCACAGCCAGTAGCCATAATCTTCTGCTCACCATGAAGCTTAGTAGTTCCATATACGCCAGTAGGAGTTCCCTTCTGGTCTGGATTACATGGCACATTATAAGGTTCCTTACCAAACACATAATCAGTAGAGATCTGGATGAGTAGGCCATCAACTTCCTTCATTGCCTTAGCCAGATTCTCAGGAGCATCAGCATTAAGTTTTTCAGCCAAAGCAGCCAGTTTCTCATCCGTCTCGCAGGCATCCACATTAGTCCATGCCGCACAGTTCACGATGGCTTTCACATCATTCTCCTTCACCATCTTACGGATGGCATCCATATCAGTGATATCAAGAAAAGTAGTTTCCAAACCTTCTACCTGATTGACATCGGTAAAGATATAATGATCTGTTGTATTTTTGCTAACGATACGCATCTCATTTCCGAGCTGACCGTTGGCACCTGTTACTAGTATGTTCATATTTTACTTAAAGAAAGATAGATGAGTTTGAGAACAGAGCGAAAAGTAGCTCATAAAAATGCTCTTATCCTCTCCCTCACCTATCTTATATTTTAATATTCTAAATTCTTCTTTAATGTTCCATCTGCTTCATTAAGGATTGAAAGCAGATACTTGCCATAGTCATTCTTCAACATAGGCTGTGCATTCTCTCTCAACTGTTCTACAGTAATCCAACCTTGGCGGTATGCAATTCCTTCCAAACAAGCCACCTTCAAACCCTGGCGTTTCTCCAAGACTTCAATAAAGGTGGAAGCCTCTGAAAGGGAATCATGGGTTCCGGTATCGAGCCAGGCAAATCCTCTTGCCATGGTCTGTACCTTCAGTTGCTTATCCTTCAGGAACTCCTGGTTTACTGTTGTGATTTCCAACTCGCCACGAGCAGATGGTTTGATATGCTTAGCTACTTCCACCACCTTGTTAGGATAGAAGTACAAGCCTACCACAGCATAGTTGCTCTTTGGATGCTGAGGCTTCTCTTCGATACTCAGGCAATTGCCTTGTTCATCGAACTCAGCAACACCATAACGCTCTGGATCACTAACACGATAACCGAAGACGGTAGCCTTGTTGTTCTGCTCTGCATCTACTACTGCCTGATGAAGCATCTGATTTAATCCTGCACCATAGAAGATATTATCGCCTAATACAAGGCAAGCGGAATCATTACCAATGAATTTCTCTCCGATAATGAAAGCTTGGGCTAAGCCATCTGGTGATGGCTGCTCTGCATACTCAAACTTCACACCTAACTGGCTTCCATCGCCTAAAAGGCGCTTGAAGCCTGGCAAGTCAAATGGTGTTGATATAATGAGTATCTCACGGATACCTGCCAACATCAAAACCGAAATAGGATAATATATCATCGGTTTATCAAAGATAGGAATCAGCTGCTTGCTGATACCCTTGGTGATTGGGTACAAACGTGTACCGCTTCCACCTGCTAATACTATTCCTTTCATTATCTTAATGTTAAATGATTAGTATCTTGTTTACTTGTATAAATCTACATTGATGTCGAATGGACTATCAAAGTCTTTCAGCATCGCATGCTTCGTATCTTTCTCAGAGAGATTGGCATACTCTGTTGGAATTTTCCAATCGATACCGAGAGATTCGTCCAAAATAGAAATACCTCCATCTGCCTCTGGATGATAGAAGTTATCACACTTGTATTGGAAGACTGCTGTTTCTGAAAGGACTGCGAAACCATGGGCAAAGCCCTTAGGAATGAAGAACTGGACATGATTGTCTTCTGTCAGTTCTACAGCCACATGCTTGCCATAGGTTGGTGATCCTATGCGGATATCTACAGCTACATCAAGCACTCTACCTTTTACGCAGCGTACCAACTTGCTCTGGGTATAAGGTGGGCGCTGGAAGTGCAGGCCTCGCATGACACCATAGCTGCTCATAGACTCGTTGTCCTGGCAAAAGTGAACACTGTGTCCCAGGATTGGGGCAACCTTTTCTTCAAACTCTCGTTCGCTGAAGCTCTCGAAGAAGTAGCCACGAGAGTCGCGGAAGAGGCGTGGCTCTATAATGAGTACGCCTTCTATTTCTGTTTTTACTATATTCATGATTCTAACTTAAGTTCTTACATAAGATTTTCGAAAA
>OBAI01000916.1_pt1 | contig 26270 bp, 18 predicted proteins | sample 1517461 | NCBI WGS metagenome assembly OBAI01 (sample SAMN04571696, study PRJEB22368) | human gut metagenome | biome: human gut; material: stool | host: Homo sapiens | place: Luxembourg | collected 2012-06-29
AATATCTATTGTCCAATGCTTTTTTTGTATTCATAAATCATATTCCATAACTTTGCAATATCAAACGTAAGCAAAATCAGATTCTATAATAACATCTTGATTAAACTATTAATATATAATATAAAATGTGATATAGCAAAAAAATCAATATTAATTATTTAAAACTAGAATTATGAAGAACCTAATTTGGCTTAGCGCATATCTTATCATAAGCGCAATTTTCAGTTCTTGTTCAAAAGACGACGAAAACACCTCTATTATTCCGGAAGGAGAAAAAACAAATGTAAATGTATCATTAAATATTGCTCCTATCAACGCAATGGAAACCAATATAAATGATAACAGAACTTCTATTGAAAACTTTTGGTTATTAGAATTCGATCAACAAGGTAAGAATGTTGCAGTTATAAAAGAACTACGATTCAGTATCAACTCTGCAGAAACAGTAGAATTAGTAGCAGGGGCTAATATGAAACTGGTAGTAATTGCTAATGTAGATAAAAGCATTGTTTTCCAATTAGGAAAACAAACCTATGAAGCACTAAAGAATACTATTTATACATTACCAGTCAATTCATCTAACGCAATTCCGCTAGTAGGAGAGCAAGTAGTTTCTATTACCAAAGAAAATCAAACATTAGATGCTATCACATTAGAACGAATTGCAGCTGAAGTAAAATTCACTATCAATAATACCTCTTCTGACTTCCAGCTAACTTCCATAGCATTAAAGAATATATATAAAATGTATTACTTTAGTAAGGGAACAATATCTCAAAGTAATATTGCAGACTATAGTGAAACCCCATGTACTATCGGTGAAGAAAATTATACCCATTACATAGCGGAGAACCTGATGGGAACAAATTCTAGTATCCCAACAGACAAAGACAAGGTAACAGATAAACTAGCGACTTTCATTGAAATTGTTGGTGAAAGAATGAGTGAAGGCAATAAAGAAATAGCAACTTTCAAAATGTTCATTGGAGAAAATGAAAAAGATTTCAATGTAACAAGAAATAATGCATATAATTACAATATTAATCTTAATCTGGCAGATGCCAGTGATAAACGCATCACTATTGAAAAGATTCCATTAGAAGGCATTGCAGCTGAAGCTAACTGCTATATACTGAATCCAAATTCAGAACATGAGCTACTGGTTCCTGTGAAACGAGTAAATGCATTTTGGGGAACAGAAGAAGGCGGCTTCAAAACAGATCATATGTTGAATGACGGAAACAACCAAGGAAAAGTAACTAAATGGATTGCCCGTATCATAACAAAAGATAGTTCCAAGGAATTACTGAAATTCACCACCCAACAAGGAAGCTCCGCCAATGATTATATAGGAATCAAACCTACAGGAAACGAAGGTAATGTATTAATAGGTATTTACGACGCAACAGCAGGAGAACCTGCTCAAGACGCTAAACCATTATGGAGCTGGCACATTTGGATTACAGATTATAATCCGGGAGGAGATATTAATGGAATAATTCCTGCAATTTCTCAAAACCCAGGAAAAGCAGATGTTACAGGAGGAGCTATCTACCGTTTTGGGGGAGTTGATAACAATCAAACGAAAGATGGATCCACACAGGCAATGATGGATCGTAACTTAGGCGCACTAAGTGCAACACCAACTGACGGTGCGAAAACGATCGGTATGTATTATCAATGCGGTCGAAAGGATCCGATAATGACTGATTGGAGCCAAATCACTAAGTTAGGAACCAGCTCTTTAGGGGGAGACGTTTACTCCATTCATATCAAAACAGCAAAAGGTCCCGTATCTAAAGAAACAGCTGTGAAAAACCCGGATACCTATTTCTTGGGAGATGCAGACCATTTTACTTATAAAGATTGGTTAATTGAAGGCAGCGGTAGTACTGAACTATGGTACAAAAAGAGTGATGAAAAAACCAAAACACTATACGATCCATGTCCGGCAGGCTGGAGAGTGCCTTATAAGATGAACACTTATGGTGAAATAAACGGAGAAGATGTTGACAATGGTATATATCTTTGCCCTAATAATAGTTCCATAAAAATATTTTACCCGTTTGGAGGACATTTAAATGCCATTACCGGTCAATATCCGGGAGGAAGTTTGTTTGAATACAAAACTGCACAAAATGGTTGGCTAGGCAGTTATCCGGACAATCCTAATAATGCCTATAGTTATCATATATTCTCTGCAACATTAGTGGACGAATATGACGGACCATTCTTTCCCATCATGCCTAACAATGCAGACGGCAGATACTTAGGTTATAGCGTACGTTGTGTAAAAGAATAAATCACCAAAGAAAACAGGTACATGAATAAACACATTATTCTATTATTTATCATATTGTGCATTGGCCTTACAAAGGCCAGTGCACAACATAGTATTACCGGTAAGGTGCTAGATGCTACTAACCAGGAGCCTATCCCATTTGCCAGTGTTACTATAAAGAACGTCAAGAGCGGAACAACTACGGACAATAATGGTAATTTTACCTTAAAGGTCAATAATAACGATATTCTTATCGTCAGTTTTATGGGATACGAAACTAAAGAGGTTAACATTGGAACACAAAAGAAAGTAACGATATTATTATCAGAATCTTCTGTTTTATTGGATGCGGTAGTAGTCACCGGGTTTCAGAATCTTAAAAAAACAACCTTTACCGGCTCTTCCGTTAAAATCAAAGCTGATGATATTAATTTGCCCGGTGAAACAGACATAAGCCGTATGCTGGAAGGCAAAGCAGCCGGAGTATCTATTCAGAATGTATCGAGTACCTTTGGTAGTGCCCCCAAAATACGTGTACGTGGTGCCACGTCTATCAATGGAGAAAACAAACCTTTGTGGGTAGTAGATGGAATCGTATTAGAAGATGTGGTAAATGTATCTAACGACCAACTAGCAAGCGGTGACCCTACCACCCTGTTAGGCTCCTCCGTAGCAGGTATCAATACTAACGATATCGAAACAATTGACGTACTAAAAGATGCTGCCGCAACAGCATTATATGGAGCCAGAGCCATGAATGGAGTAGTTGTAATTACGACTAAAAGAGGAAAAGAAGGAAAACCACGTATTCATTATAGCGGAAACTACACAGTACGGACCAAACCACGTTATTCTGAATTCAATATTATGAATTCAGCCGATCAAATGTCTGTGTATGCAGAAATGGAACGAAAAGGCTTATTAACTTCGGACATTGTAAATAACCAGTCTTCCGGTATTTATGGAATCATGTATAATAGAATCAACACATGGGATGAATCAAAGCAACAATACCTTTTAGAGAATACATATGCAGCCCGTCACAACTTTTTAATGGAACACGCAGCAGCTAATACAGACTGGTTTGATCTGCTATTTACTAATTCCATAATGAATGAACATACATTAAGTGTATCAAGTGGTTCACAAAAGTCGAAATCCTACATTTCATTAGGCTTTTTGAACGATCCGGGATGGACTGTTGCCGACAAAGTGAATCGAATCACAATGAACTTCCGAAATGACTACCAGCTAAATGACAAAATCGGATTTAGTTTTCAAACGGTAGGTTCTGTCAGAATGCAGAACGCTCCCGGTTCATTAAGTCGTTCCAGTGACGTTGTAAGCGGTATTTCTTCACGTAATTTTGATATAAATCCGTTCAATTATGCATTAAACACAAGCCGTGCATTACGAGCATACGACTCAAATGGAGAACGGGAATATTATACACTCAACTTTGCCCCATTCAATATTTTAGAAGAACTCGATAATAACTATATTAAATTGAATGTGATAGATTTAAAAGCCCAAGCCGAATTTAACTGGCAAATTTTTAAAGGATTAAAATACAATTTTACCGGAGCTATCCGCTATGTACGTTCAAAGCAAGAGCATGAAATACACGAAAATTCTAATATGGCAAATGCTTATCGTGCAGCTGGCAATTCTACCATTCGAGAAAACAATCCCTACCTCTACAAGGACCCTAGTGATCCGTCAGCCGAACCGATTGTTGTTCTCCCCAAAGGGGGATTCTATAATACTGCCGAAAACTTATTATTAAATTATGATATAAGAAACTCTGTTAGTTTCAGCAAAATATGGAATGAGAAACATGAGTTCAACGCATTATTAGGACAACAAATCAAATATTCCGATAGACAAACGAACAGCAACACCGGCTACGGATTCCAATATGACATGGGAGGCACTGTTAGTATGAACTATCTTATAATGAAACAAATGATCGAGCAAAATTTTGATTATTATTCAAGAGCTTTGACATACGATCGTTTTGCCGCTTTTTATGCAAATGTTGATTACACCTATGACAGACGATATTCCATTTCCGGAACAGTACGGTATGACGGCTCCAACACAATGGCAAATTCCAGTTCAGCCCGCTGGCTGCCTACCTGGAATATCAGTGGGAAATGGAATATAGGTAATGAGACGTTTATGAAAGACTTTGTCTGGCTGGATGTATTAGCGCTACGTGCCGGCGTTGGATTAACAGCCAGTATGCCTCCATTATCAAATGCAACACCCATTTTTATAAATTCCAATACTACGCGACCAAGTACGGACATCGAATCAGGCATTGAAATTTACACATTAGGTAATTCTGATTTGACATGGGAAAAGAGTTATCAATCTAATTTTGGTTTTGATGCCACTTTCCTTAAAGGAAGACTCGACTTTTCTTTTGACTATTTTATCCGAAACAGTTTCGACTTGTTAAGTGTAATAAAAGTCTCCGGAATTGGAGGAGAAAGATATAAATGGGCCAACAGTGCCGACTTAAGCGCCTCCGGTTTCGATATAACATTGTCAGGAAAACCTATTGTAACAAAAGATTTCATGTGGTCAAGTTCTTTCACTATGGGATATTCCAAAAATGAAATCAAGAATTCAATGCAACAACCACAAATCAACACGTTGGTAGGAATCACAGGAGGAAATAAAAACGGGTATCCGGTGAACGGGCTTTTCTCTATACCATTTGCCGGTCTGAATCCGGAAAATGGTGTACCGATGTTCTATGATGAGAATGGTACTATCACCAGTGATATCAATTTCCAAAGTACTTCAACAGATTACTTAAAATACGAAGGACCGACAGATCCCAAATATACAGGAGGGTTTAACAATTCCTTTACTTGGAAAGGTATCTCATTAGATATTTTCTTCACTTTCCAAGCCGGAAATGTAATCCGATTGAATCCTGTATTTAACAGCAGTTATAATGACTCTCAAGCAACCCCCAAAGAGTTCTTTAACAGATGGGAATTCAGAGGAGATGAGAAGCATACTAATATCCCTGCAATAGCTGATAAAGATCTGATATCAGATTTGAGCAGTACTTATCCTTATTCAGCATACAATTATTCAGATATACGGGTAGCAAAAGGAGATTTCATCCGTCTTAAATCATTATCTGTAGGATATACCATTCCGCAGAAGCTTTTTAAATCGTGGAAGTTGTTCTCTGATATTCGTTTACGAGTAACCGGCAAAAACTTATGGTTACTATACTCTGATAAAAAATTGAATGGACAAGACCCTGAATTTGTCAATACCGGTGGCGTAGCCCAACCGATACAAAAACAAGTTATTTTTTCATTAGATGTCAGTTTCTAAATCATCCTTATACAATGAAGAGAATTAAAATATACTTATATATTGGAATCATGTCCTTTTGTACCAGTTGCTCTGACTTTCTGGACAAAGTACCCGACGAACGTACTCAAATAGATTCTCCGGATAAAGTATCCGCATTACTAGTAAATGCGTATCCTAAAGTTTCTTATGCGGCTATTGTCAATACCCGTTGTGATTACATAACCGACTTCGGAAGTGTTTACTCTGGTGCGCAACCAGGAGCATTATTCAGCTTTATGGGTGAAAATTTCTTATGGAAAGACGTGATAAAAGATGGAAATGATTCCTTCGAAAACTTCTGGACAGGATGCTATGCAGCTATTGCAGTATCTAACCAAGCGCTTGTTTCTATCGACGAGTTAGGAACACCTTCAAGCACAATCAATCAAAAGGGAGAAGCACTCATGACCAGAGCCTTCTCACATTTTTGTCTTGCTTCACTCTTTGCCCAACAATATGACGAATCGACTGCATCGTTATATCCGGGTATTCCTTATGTAGAGAAACCAGAAACACAGCCAGTAGAACAATATGACCGGGAGACAGTGGCAGATACTTATAGAAAAATCACACAAGATTTTGAGGACAGCTATCCTCTTATGACGGATGGAAGCATTTATACAGCTCCCAAATATCATTTCAATAAGAAATCAGCTGCCGCCTTTGGTACCCGTCTTTATCTATTAATGAAACAATATGATAAGGTACTTGAATATGCCAATCAACTCATTTCCATACCGTCACAATTTGAGACATTGACGGATAGTAAAGGAGAACCTCTTAAAAATCAAGATGGTACACCGCAACAGTATATCTCAAAAGATGATCCTGCATTTTCGTTTGTAAGCAACAACTTTCATCCTTTTGCAACAACTTACATGGATGCAAGCGGATATATTGAAATGCGTTCGTATTTCTGCAGTTCTTCCACCAATGCCAATTTATTGATTACAGAAGCATTGTCTTCAATCGCCTGGGGAGAATTACCCTTCTATTCAAGATATGGTTTATCTTCTACTGACATTGGCAAGACAATCAATGCAGATAATGTTACAAATGGTATGTGGGCTATTCCCTATTACGGTACATCCAATTTCTACTTCATACCTAAATTTACCCAATTTACTAAACAAGAATCTTTAGACGCATCCAACTTTTTGCCGTATGCCAATATTCCTGTTTTGAGAATGGAAGAAGTGTTATTAAACCGTGCAGAAGCCTACCTAATGCTTAACCAATATGACAAAGCTATCGCTGATCTAAATTTATATGCCAGCCAACGTTTTGTTATAGCAAGAAGCCCAGCATCAAGCAGATATTATGATTCTAAAGAATTATGTATTACACGCGATAAGATACTCAATTTCTATAAAACCAAACTTAATAATACTGATCACTTTATCAATAAGTACAATCAGACAGACTCTTGGAGTGATTTGAAAAAAGGTATCCTACTTGCAATACTTGATTTCAGAAGTATAGAGTTTTATAATGAAGGACTTAGATGGTATGATATTGTACGCTGGAATATCCCCGTCACCCATACCCAGGCTAACGGCAGCAAGTCCAGCTTAATGCCGGACGACGACCGAAGGGTACTACAAATTCCGGAAATGGCAACTATTTCGGGAATAAAACTTAATCCAAGAAATAACGTAAATAATACATGGGAATAAAATGAAAACAACAAATCACATTGCCAAATGGATACAAGCATATTTCATGCTACTATTCTGCATTAGTACTGTTATTTTCACTGCCTGTAATGAGGACAAACTCAATCTTGACCAAGAGATTTATGGATTGGGTGGAAATGACGAGCAAAAAAATGAACTGGATAAATGGTTATATGAAAACTATACCCAAGCTTACAATATCGAAGTGAAATATAAATGGAACAGTTATGAACTGAACACTACCGCCCAACTAGTCCCCATTATGGAACGCTTCGTAAAACCTTCTATGGATATGATTCAACGAGTGTGGTTTGAGCCTTATAAACAATTGGCAGGAGATAAATTTCTTAGAGAAATGACACCTAAGAAAATCATTTTGGTAGGTAGCCCGGAATATAATGCAGATGGCAGTCAAGTATTAGGACAGGCTGAAGGCGCTCGTAAAATTACACTATTTGATGGTAATAGCTACAATCCGAGTGATGCAGACTGGATACGTTCTATCATGCATACCATTGAACACGAATTCGCTCATATTCTCCATCAAACCAAAATGTATGATTCCAGTTTCAAAGATATATCCGCCGGAGATTATAATCCGACAGGATGGACTTCTGAAACGGAAGTAAGCGCATTACTTGCCGGATTCTATTCCGCATACGCAATGTCGGGAGTTGATGAAGATTTCGTTGAAGTGGCATCATTAATTATGGTGTATGGAAAAGAATGGCGTGACTATCGAATTAATTTGCTCAAAAGTTTAACAACGTCTCCTCCTTCAGAGGGAGAAACAGCAGAAGAAACAGCACAGCGTATAGCCCTTGCCAATCAGGCACAAACGGCTTTAACCAGATTACTGGCTAAAGAAGAAATTGTGATCAATTACTTTAAAAATGTATGGAACGTACAGTTTTATGACGACGCAATGGGAAATAAAGGATTAGTATCTTTAGTACAAGATGCTATTAATCAAATTGTAAATGAAAACACTCCAGAATAAATAATTATGAAAATAGTTTATACATATTATCTTCTAACCTGTGTAGCATTGTGCAGTATATTTTCATCTTGCAATAATGAAACCGACATTTATATGGAAAACCCGGATAAACGGATTCAAACTAAAATGCAGGAATATACTGATATACTCACAGGAGCTCCCGATGGATGGATTGCAGAAATAAATACCCAATTAGGAGGTATTCACACCTTATGGATGCAATTCACTGCAGACAATCGAGTATCTATGATGTTCGATTATGTAGAATATTACCGCGACTTGAAAGCAAGTCCGTTTGAAAGTAGCTATATACTCAAGCCACTACAAGGACCAACTATATCATTTGATACATACTCTTTCTTATCTATCTTTGCAGATCCCAACCAGCTGATGAATGGTGCAGGACAAGCAGGAACCGGATTAGGAGCAGACTACGAATACGAGATTATATCCTACAAAAACGATCAGTTTCTCCTAAAAGGAAGAAAAAACAAAATGGAAGCTACACTGACTAAAGCTACCAATGAGGAAAGAGAGGCCATCAAAAATGGCGCCTTAATGGAAAATCAGGATCAGGCTCCTATCTATCAAAAAAAATACTTCACTTTCAGTTATAAAGGACAAGCGTATGATTTTGTATCTAATGGTAGAAAAACAGGTTTCTTATCCGCTAACAATGGAAATCCGACCCTACAAATAGAAGGTTCTAAAATAGACCTGAACGGAAATATCGTAATGATGAACCCGTTAATCCTTAATGGTTACGAAATTTATCAGTTCAACAAGACATCCACCGGATACACTACACAAGTAGGCAATGATATACTTGAAATTAAAGGAGGTACTACACCAATTGTTCCTCTATTCAATGCACCTCCAGGAGCAATTCATCAGACAATGGTAGTGTACAACGATATACAAAATCAATGGTCATCCGAATATTTTGATAAACATAAAGCTGCTGTTTCGAATTTATTTGCATTCACTCAAACTCAATTCTATATTGTGTATGTTGCCATACACATGTACACAGACGGAAGTATAGTGGAGATTGGTTATAAAATATATCAAAACGGTTCATTAGGAGCCGATACTTACGGATTCTATTATACATTCAACTATCAGAAGAATTCAGATGGTTCTATCACTTTTGGAGATTATACACCGTTCGATACAAGCAATCCTAATCACGAAGAGTTCGACAAATGTCTGTCACCTATTTTAGATGGTTACTTTAAAAAACACAAATTCTTCATTAAAAGCTGGCCGGCTTTGTACAACAATTCCAGCCAATATGTGATGTCCTCGCTAATTCCTGCAGAAGATAAGACACTTGGTGTCATGGTAGGCGTACCTATGACGTTCTAAAGTTTACTTTACATTTATAGGGATGCCTGAAAACGGCATCCCTCACTCATTAAATAGATATAAGAAAGAAGTATTTGTTTTCCAACCAATGTATATAATCTAAAAATGCCTATCTTTGCAGTCAGATTATCGATAACTAAATAAAAACGAAATAGATAAATGGCATTGCAATGTGGTATTGTAGGACTACCGAACGTGGGTAAGTCGACACTTTTCAACTGTTTGTCGAATGCGAAAGCACAGGCGGCAAATTTCCCTTTCTGTACAATTGAACCCAATGTAGGTGTAATCACTGTTCCTGACGAACGTCTGAACGCACTCGCTGAATTGGTGCACCCCCAACGAATTGTTCCTACAACTGTAGAAATCGTAGATATCGCCGGACTGGTGAAAGGCGCAAGCAAAGGTGAAGGACTGGGAAACAAGTTCCTTGCCAATATCCGTGAGACAGATGCAATTATCCACGTACTCCGTTGCTTCGATGACGACAATGTGACACACGTAGACGGAAGCGTAAATCCCGTCCGCGACAAAGAAATCATTGACTACGAACTTCAATTGAAAGACCTGGAAACCATCGAAAGCCGTATCCAGAAAGTACAGAAACAAGCACAGACGGGCGGAGACAAAGCTGCAAAGTTAGCTTACGATGTACTCGTTCAATATAAAGACGCATTGGAACAGGGAAAATCTGCACGTACAGTGACTTTTGAAACAAAAGACGAACAAAAGATTGCTCACGAACTGTTCTTATTGACCAGCAAGCCGGTAATGTATGTCTGCAACGTTGATGAAGCAAGCGCAGTAAACGGAAATAAATACGTAGATATGGTACGTGAAGCCGTAAAAGACGAGAATGCTCAAATCCTGATTGTCGCAGCCAAAACAGAAGCGGACATCGCCGAACTGGAAACGTACGAAGACCGTCAAATGTTCCTTGCCGAAGTAGGCTTGGAAGAATCGGGCGTAGCACGTCTTATCAAATCTGCTTACAAACTCCTGAATCTCGAAACATATTTCACTGCCGGTGTACAAGAAGTACGTGCCTGGACATACGAAAAAGGATGGAAAGCTCCTCAATGTGCTGGAGTGATCCACACCGATTTTGAAAAAGGCTTTATCCGTGCCGAGGTTATCAAATACGATGATTATATCAAATACGGCTCGGAAGCAGCTGTGAAACTGGGTGTGGAAGGAAAAGAATATGTGGTGCAGGATGGCGACATCATGCATTTCCGTTTCAACGTGTGATTATCGGTTACCACCGACGACTTATTAATTACTAATTCGCTAACAATATGAAATATCTCATTGCAGGAACGGGAGGTGTAGGCGGCAGTATCGCAGGATTCTTGTCGCTGGCAGGCAAAGATGTAACCTGTATTGCCCGTGGAGCTCATTTGCAGTCGATTCAAACGAACGGTTTGAAACTGAAGTCGGATTTGAAGGGCGAACATACGCTCCGGATTCCGGCAACTACCGCTGAAGAATTCAATGGGAAAGCAGATGTGATATTTGTATGCGTGAAAGGTTATTCGGTCGATTCCATCGTAGAACTGATTAAAAGAGCAGCACACAAAGACACGGTTGTCATCCCTATCCTGAATGTGTACGGCACAGGGCCACGCATACAAAAGTTGGTACCGGAAGTCACTGTCCTCGACGGATGCATCTATATCGTAGGTTTCGTATCCGGTACAGGAGAAATCACCCAAATGGGAAAGATATTCCGGTTGATATACGGCGCTCATCGCGGCACAGTTGTAAAGCCCGGATTGCTGGAAGCCATCCAACAAGACTTGCAGGAAGCAGGCATAAAGGTAGACCTGTCACCGGACATCAACCGGGATACGTTTATCAAATGGTCGTTTATCTCCGCAATGGCTGTGACGGGTGCTTACTACGACGTTCCGATGGGAGAAGTGCAGAAACCGGGAAAGATACGGGATACATTTATCGGACTTTCTACGGAAAGCGCTGCCTTAGGAAAGAAACTGGGCGTCGAATTTCCCGAAGACCCAGTCAGCTACAACCTGAAAGTGATTGACAAGCTCGACCCCGAAAGTACCGCTTCTATGCAAAAAGACCTGGCACGCGGACACGACTCGGAAATACAGGGATTGCTCTTCGACATGATTGCAGCAGCCGAAGAACAGGGAATAAATATACCAACCTACCGGATGGTTGCGGAGAAATTCAAAAAATCTAATCATTAACATTAATCCAATATAGAATGAATACCATGCTATTATCCATCAACTGGAACCCGAATCCCGAACTATTCAACCTGTTCGGCATTTCTATCCGTTATTACGGATTACTGTGGGCAGTAGGAATATTCTTTGCTTATGTGGTTGTTCACTACCAGTACCGGGATAAAAAGATAGAGGAAAAGAAGTTTGACCCGCTTTTCTTTTACTGTTTCTTTGGTATTCTGATCGGTGCCCGCCTGGGACACTGTCTGTTCTATGATCCGGGATACTACTTGTCTCATTTTTGGGAAATGATTCTTCCCATCAAGTTCATGCCGGACGGAAACTGGAAATTTACCGGATATGAAGGACTTGCCAGCCACGGCGGTACATTAGGACTGATAATCGCCCTTTGGCTGTATTGCCGCAAGACGAAGCTCCATTATATGGACGTGCTGGATATGATTGCCGTAGCTACTCCAATCACCGCCTGCTTCATCCGCCTTGCCAACCTGATGAACTCCGAAATCATAGGCAAGCCGTCTGATGTGCCCTGGGCATTCGTTTTCGAGCGTGTAGATATGCAACCCCGTCATCCGGGACAGCTCTACGAAGCCATCGCTTATCTTATCCTGTTCTTCATCATGATTTACCTGTATAAGAATTACAGTAAGAAACTGCATCGCGGCTTCTTCTTCGGCCTTTGTCTGACTTATATCTTCACCTTCCGCTTTTTCATCGAATTCCTAAAAGAAAATCAGGAAGATTTTGAAAACAGCATGATGTTCAATATGGGACAATGGTTAAGCGTTCCGTTTATCATAATAGGCGTCTATTTCATGTTCTTCTATAACCGGAAGAAAGTAGAAAAGAAATGAAACAGATCATAGATATAGAAACTTGGGAGCGGAAGGAGAATTTCAATTTCTTCCGCCGCTTCCAGAATCCACAATTATCCATAACCTCCGAAGTAGAATGCGGAGGAGCAAAAAAACGGGCCAAAGAGGCTCACCAGTCTTTCTTCCTCCATTACCTTTATGCGGTGCTTCGCGCAGCCAACGAGATTCCAGAATTACGCTATCGCATTGATCCGGAAGGTCGTGTAGTACTCTATGACCAAATAGATATTCTATCTCCGATCAAGATAAAAGAAAACGGTAAATTCTTCACCATACGTTTCCCTTATCACGAAGATTTCGAGACCTTTTATCAGGAAGCCCGAAAGATAATTGATTCCATTCCCGAAAATGGAGATCCGTATGCAGCCGAAAACGGAGAGGTAGCCAACGGAGATTATGGGCTGATTCTATTAAGCGCAACTCCCGATTTATATTTTACTTCAATCACTGGGACACAGGAAAAACAAAGCGGCAACAATTATCCGCTACTGAATGCTGGGAAAGCAATCATCAAAAAAGGCAAATTAGTAATGCCTATCGCCATGACTATTCATCACGGATTTGTAGACGGGCATCACCTTTCATTGTTTTACAGGAAAGTGGAGGAGTTACTAAAATCAAAGGGGAAATAATTATTTCCCCCTGACTATCTTCTTAATATCATTCAGTTTATTCAGCGCTTCAATAGGAGTAAGATTATTCACATCAAGATTCAATATCTCATCGCGAATCTGACAGAGAATCGGATCGTCCAACTGGAAGAAGCTTAACTGCATACCTCCACGATTCTCGCTCACTTCTGCCAACGGTTTACCTGCTATGCCCTGTTGGCGATTATCAGATTCAAGCTGTTTCAATATCTCATTTGCACGTTTCACAATGCTTTTCGGCATACCGGCCATCTTTGCCACATGAATACCAAAAGAGTGTTCACTACCGCCACGTTCCAGTTTACGAAGGAAGATTACTTTATTATCAACTTCTTTCACCGATACATTATAATTCTTGATGCGCTTGAAAGATTTCTCCATCTCATTCAATTCATGATAATGCGTAGCAAATAATGTACGTGCTTTTGCTTTCGGATGTTCATGGATATACTCTACAATTGCCCAAGCAATGGAAATACCATCATAAGTAGAAGTACCACGACCCAATTCGTCAAATAATACCAGACTCCGGGAAGAAACATTATTCAGGATATCAGCCGCTTCATTCATCTCTACCATAAATGTAGATTCACCGACTGATATATTATCACTCGCTCCTACACGGGTAAATATCTTATCAACTAAACCGATATGCGCACTTTCCGCAGGAACAAACGAGCCGATTTGAGCCAATAGCGTAATCAATGCTGTTTGGCGCAAGAGTGCCGACTTACCGGCCATGTTCGGACCTGTAATAATAATAATCTGCTGTGTATCGCTGTCCAGCATTACATCATTGGCAATATACTTCTCGCCTATTGGAAGTTGTTTTTCTATTACCGGGTGACGTCCCTGACGAATATCCAGTACGTCATTATCCTCAATAATCGGACGGATATAACGATTCTCACGGGCCACATTGGCAAATGACAACAAGCAGTCCAGACGTGCAATCTGATTCGCATTAATCTGTATCTGTGGAATAAATTCCATCAATGCCTGTACTAAGTCTGTATATAGCTGCGTTTCCAGAACCAGAATCTTATCCTCCGCTCCCAAAATCTTCTCTTCGTATTCTTTCAGTTCCTGCGTGATATAACGCTCTGCGTTGACCAACGTCTGTTTGCGAATCCATTCGGGTGGAACCTTATCCTTATGCACATTACGGACTTCGATATAATAACCGAATACATTATTATAAGCTACTTTCAAGCTCGGAATACCCGTCTCTTCGCTCTCCCGCTGTTGTATCTTTAGCAGATAATCTTTTCCTGAATAGGAGATTTGCCGCAATTCATCCAAGTCTGCGTTCACACCGTCCTGAATCACTCCACCTTTATTTATCAGTAAAGGAGGATCATTTTTAATCTCTTTGGCAATCCGGTCACGAATAGAAATACAAAGATTCAACTGTTCGCCAATGCGATTCAAGCTCGCATTATCAGCTTCCATACATGCCTGTTTTATCGGCTCAATTGCTTGCAAGGCAACTTTCAACTGAACGACTTCACGAGGCGACACACGTCCTACAGCCACTTTGGAAATAATACGTTCCAGGTCACCTATCAGATGCAACTGTTCTTCAATCAGCTCCTTAAAATCAGGTTGGCGGAAGAAATATTCCACTACATTCAAGCGTTCATTGATCGGCTTCTCATCCTTCAACGGAAAAACCATCCAACGTTTCAACAGACGCGCTCCCATCGGGCTGATCGTTCTGTCGATCACATTGATTAGACTACTGCCTCCATCATTCATATTGCCAATCAGCTCAAGGCTACGCACCGTGAACTTATCCAGACGGACGTATTTATCTTCTTCAATACGTGCCAATGAAGTGATGTGACCAATCTGCGTATGCTGCGTCATTGTCAGATACTGCAGGATAGCACCGGAAGCAATGATACCGTTTTTCAAGTGCTCCACTCCGAAACCTTTCAGATTCTTCGTTTCAAAGTGTTTCAGCAGTTTCTCACGGGCAGTCGTTTCTGTAAATACCCAGTCGTCCAGCTCGAATGTAAAGAACTTGTTACCGAAATTACCTTCAAACATCAGGCGTTTGCCACGTTCAAAAAGAATTTCCTTAGGGGCAAAGTTATTCAACAGTTTGTCTATATAATCAAAAGGTCCTTCTGCAGTAAGGAATTCACCGGTAGAAATATCGAGAAAAGCAACTCCACAGGAAGCCTTTCCGAAATGAACGGCAGCCAGGAAGTTATTCTCTTTATAGTTCAGAACATTATCATTGATAGAAACACCAGGAGTAACCAATTCGGTAATACCACGCTTCACCAGCTTCTTCGTCATTTTGGGGTCTTCGAGCTGGTCGCAGATAGCGACACGTTTTCCAGCGCGAACCAGTTTCGGAAGGTAGGTATCAAGGGCATGATGAGGAAAACCTGCCATCTCGATAGTTTTTCCTTTCCCATTGGCACGTTTTGTCAGTGTGATCCCTAAAATTTCGGCTGCAACGATGGCATCCGTAGAATATGTTTCATAAAAGTCACCGCAACGAAACAGCATCACTGCATCCGGATGTTTTGCCTTCAAATCCAGAAACTGTTTCATCATCGGGGTGAGGACGATCTCTTCTTCGTTCACGGGTGTCTCCTTTTCTTTTTTATTGAGTGCATAATGTGATTATCCTTGCAAAGATAACGGTTTTTCGGCAGAGAATCAACGGTATGCTCCGATTCAATTTTCAAAATTAATGTTACATACCTTGAAATAAGGAGGACTGATTTCTTAACAAGTAGGGAAAAACTATTAAAACGTGTTATAAAACATGCTATTTTTCTTGGATAATTTGCTAATTTCCCAAGAGTCCGTATCTTTGCAATGTGTTTTTCATAGTATTAGATTTAAGGTTAACAAAGGTTGGAGCAAGGCGTTGCTCCTTTTTTTATGCCTATACGCTTCGTCCCTATTTGATATAAACCAGCAGAACTCTCTCTTTTTCAATCATCAGATTCTTTTGGCCAACCTGAAATCCTAGAGATTCGGTTCAGAGCAGCCCCACCTTTAAAAATAGATTCATTCCGGTGCTCTAATGAACTAAACTAAACAGTAGCTTCCAATAGCCAGTAAGAGATAACCTGTTTTAATACTGTATTTAGTTTTTCATAATACTTAATTATTAAATTAAAAAATACAGTATTGATTAATGCATTAAAGATGAACCAAAGATATTTTATGGTGATTAATATTCTCTTAATGGCGAAACTTTACAAAAAAAATATTTGTAGAAGATAGATTTTAAGGTTACATTAAGTTTTCATTAATCAAAATACTATATATTTACAGCAAATCTAATTAAAACCATCGAAAAATAAAAAAATCTGTTTATGTACAAGAGAAAATTCATTCCGTTAGTACTGTTAATGATTTTAATCGTCAATGGATGCAGCAATAAGCAAGAGGTAGTGTTAACTCCAGTTGACTATGTAAATCCCTATATGGGGAATATCAGTCATTTGTTAGTTCCTACTTACCCAACTGTCCATCTTCCCAATAGTATGCTCCGCATCTATCCGGAAAGAGCAGATTACACCTCTGATAAAATAAAAGGCTTACCGGTCATTGTCACCTCGCATCGGGGAAAGTCTGCATTCAGCCTGTCTTTCTATCAGGGAGCAGAGAGCGGATTACAACCGGTATATTACTATTGTTATGATAATGAAGTGATAAAACCCTATTCCTATTCTTCCTATTTTGAAGAAGAAGAGGTTTCCACTAAATTCGCTCCCTCCCACCAAGCAGGAATCTATGAACTAAGTTTCCGGAAAAACAATGCTCCATATTTAATACTTAGTACCACCAATGGTGAGCTTAAAACTACGGAGAATACCATTTCCGGTTATCAGAACATAGATCATCAAACCAAAGTATATGTTTATATGGAGACTTCCGCACTGCCGGAAAAAACGATGACTGTCAGCAAAGAAGAAATAAATCACAGCCACACTGCCATAAAAGGCAAGAACGTGGGTATCGCTCTCTTATATTCAACAGATATAAAAACAATCAAAGTTCGCTACGGCATTTCCTTCATTGATGAAAAGCAAGCAAAAGCCAACCTACAGCGGGAAATAAAAGATTATGATGTAGAAAACCAGATGAACATTGCCAAAAACATCTGGAACCAAACATTAAATAAAATCAAAGTGGAAGGAATAGACGAAAATGCAAAAGCAATATTCTATACTTCCCTCTACCGGACTTACGAACGGATGATTTGCCTTTCGGAAGACAACCGCTATTACAGTGCTTTCGACAATAGTATCCACAAAGATTCTGTCCCATTTTATACCGACGATTGGATTTGGGACACGTATAGAGCAGTCCACCCCTTACGTGTTATCATCGAACCACAAATGGAAGCTGACATGATTCAGTCTTTTATCAGAATGGCACAGCAAATGGAACATAACTGGATGCCTACATTTCCTGAAGTTACGGGAGACAGCCGTAGAATGAATTCCAATCACGGTGTAGCCACTGTTATTGATTCATATATAAAAGGAATCCGTAACTTTGATTTATCAGCTGCTTATGAAGCCTGCAAACTTGGTATTACAGAAAAAACGTTAGCCCCGTGGTCAGGCATAAAGGGAGGTGAAATCACAAAATTCTATTGGGAAAACGGATATTTACCGGCATTGGCACCGGGAGAACAAGAAACAGCTGACGAAGTACACCCATTTGAAAAACGCCAACCGGTAGCCGTCACTCTAGGTACGTCTTACGATGAATGGTGCCTGGCACAAATAGCCAAACAACTTGGGTATGAGAAAGACTATAACTACTTTCTACAAGGGAGTAAAAACTATCGGAATATTTTCAATCCTGAAACAAAATTCTTCCATCCCAAAAATGCAAAAGGCGAATTCATAGAACCCTTTGATTATGCCACTGCCGGTGGATTAGGTGCTCGTGAAGCATACGGCGAGAATAACGGTTGGATATACCGATGGGATGTTCCCCATAATATTGCTGATTTAATTGAACTGATGGGAGGGAAAGAAGCATTCAGAAATAATCTTGAAACGATGTATAACACCCCATTGGGCGAAGCCAAATATGTATTTTATGCACAATTACCGGATCATACGGGTAATGTAGGTCAATTTTCAATGGCTAATGAACCCAGTATGCACATTCCTTATCTGTACAACTATATAGGAGAGCCCTGGAGAACTCAAAAAAGAGTAAGGACATTGCTCGATGAATGGTTTAGAAATGACCTGATGGGACTCCCGGGCGACGAAGATGGCGGAGGAATGTCAGCATTTGTAGTCTTCTCCATGCTAGGTTTCTATCCTATTACTCCTGGTTTGCCTATTTATGTCATCGGAACTCCTATGTTCGAAAGAGCAGTTATTGAAACAGGAGCCGGCAAATCATTCGAAGTCATTGCGCACAACTATTCGCCGACAAATAAATATATCCAATCAGCCAAACTAAATGGCAAAGATTGGAACCAATCCTGGTTCGAACATAAAGAACTGATGAATGGCGGCAAACTGGAATTTACAATGGGAAACACTCCCAATAAGAATTGGGCGGCAGACAGTGTACCCCCTTCTTTTGAAATGAATAAATAACAGAATATGAATAAAATATTATTTGTCCTTTTATCGCTTTTGACTTCTCTGCAATCATACTCCCAAGAGCAAAATGAAAAAGAAGTTTCATTTCTCTTGTTGGGAGATATACACTATGATTTATTGGAAGATCACGATATGGAATGGTTATCCACCAAACCGGATGATCTGCGCCAAGTTACCAAAGAATATTCAGTATTCACGAAAAATACATGGCCGGAATTCTCCCGGATAATCAGCGGGCAAGTTCAAAAACACCAGCCGTCAATAAAAGCCGTTCTGCAAATGGGGGACTTGTCAGAAGGATTGGCCGGTTCCCCACAAAAAGCAATACAGATGGCTAACAGTGCCTTTAAAGCTGTCAACAAAATGAATCTGAAAGTACCTTTCATTATGACTAAAGGTAATCATGATATCACAGGGCCAGGGGCTAAAGAAGCTTTTGAAAAAGTATACTTACCCAATATGGCAAGGTTGGCAGGACATCCATCCTTACAGTCAGCCAATTACACTACTACTCTTGATGATGTATTATTTGTGTGTTATGATCCATGGGATCGGAATCCGGAAGGGCTACAACAATTAGAAAAGTCACTAGCCGGTTCGAAGGCAACTTACAAGTTTGTCATGTTACACGAGCCTGTGATTCCGGTAAATGAAAGATGCTGGCATGTATTCCGACAAGATAATGCCAAGAGGATGCAATTAGAATATTATACCGCATTTGGAGAAAAGCCATACGATACAGTCAACATATCCGAATTACTTACTTCTAATTAAAAACATATTAGCCATGAATGTAAAATTTAAAGCTCATTTATTTATTTTCTCCTTATTCTTTTGCTATAATCTATCAGCACAAGAAATCGTCAAAGGAGATTTTAAGAACGAAAATCCACAAAGTTCGTATGTTCCTTCATTTGACATGGATGCTACCGACAAACCGGTGAAGAATGTCATCTTAATGATAGGTGACGGCATGGGACTGGCACATATCTGTTCAGGAATGTATGCCAATCAAGGACAGCTTACTATCACTAATTTAAAAACATACGGTTTCGTCAGAACGCAATCTGCCAACAAGTTTACAACAGATTCAGCTGCTTCCGGAACTGCTTACTCAACCGGAAAAAAAACTAAAAACGGAGCGCTCGGAATGGATGAAAATAACCAAGTTATTCCAAACTTACCGGAGAAGTTATCCGGCTATGGCTACATTTCAGGAATCGTTACCACTGACAATCTCGACGGAGCTACTCCTGCTGCTTTCTTTGCTCACCAACCGGAACGTGGAATGTCTAAAGAAATTTGGGCAGATCTTCCTAACAGTAAGCTGACTTTTCTGCCGGTAGTTATGAACTATTTGAAAAACAAGCACCAAACGTTCAAAAGGAAATCAAAAAAGAGTTTACCATCATAGAGGAACCGAATGACAAAGCTATCAAGAAATCTAAAAAACTGGGATACTTACCCACAAAGAGCAAAACAGCTTCTGTAAACGAAAACCGGGGAGATTTCCTTCCGTCTACCACCCAAATGGCTATTGACTATCTTTCGAGCAGGAGTACTAACGGTTTCTTCTTAATGGTAGAAGGTGCCCGAATAGATAAAAGTGCGCACAGCAATGATTATTCGGCAGTTGTCCGTGAAGTATTGGACTTTGATAAGGCGGTAGAAGCTGCCATCAGATTTGCAGAAAAAGATGGAAATACATTAGTGATTATTTCAGCTGATCATGAAACCGGAGCATTAGCTTTACGTGACGGAAACATAAAAGAAGGCAAAATGAAAGCAATGTTTGTATCTAAAGGACATACACCAATCATGGTTCCACTGTTTGCATACGGTCCACAATCCAAGCTTTTTGGCGGTGTTCAGGAAAACAGCGATGTTAGTAATAAAATTCTCCAATTACTCGCTAAATAAGATATAAAACAGATCTGTCATTCAAACTGAAATAAGAAAGAGTTTCTTCTATATGAAAATAAGAAATTCTTTCTTATTTTTTCTCTGCCTGATAAACTCCAAAAATAATGCAACCTGCTCCCAATAATGTAATCCACGTGATTTTTTCGTGGAGAATGATAACCGAAGCTACCATAGTCACCAACGGATTGAGATAGATATAATTGGAGGCTCTAACGGTTCCCAACTGTTTCAATACCACATTCCAGAGGACATAACAAACCAAGGATGCCAAAACGGCCAAAAATAAGAGATTGGATAATACAACCGGTTTTAAAAGTACATCGAAATCCGGTTGCAGCGGATGAAGAAGAAAGGCGGGAAGTATGGTCAATACTCCATAAAAGAATATTTTGCGGGTGATAAATACAGTGGGGTAACGCCCTGTCATTTTCTTTATCACCAAACTATAAAATGCCCACGACAGGGCGGCAAGTAAAGTGAGCAAATCCCCTACTGGAGATAATTTGAGTACAAAACTACCGTTGAAGACCACCAGTCCCACCCCAATTAAAGCTAATATGGAACCATAAATCAAACCTTTGGTGGCTTTTTCACTCTTATAAAAGAGAAGGGAAAGAATGGTAGTAAGCAAGGGAGCTGTGCAAATGATGAAAGCGACATTGGATGCTTGCGTAATTCCCAAAGCTGTATTCTCTGTAAAGAAATAGAGTGAACCACCGAAAAAACCTCCTGCCATCAACCAAAGTTCGTCTTTCCAATTACTCGTAAACAGACGTTTGGGAGAAATCACCCAAATGCCCAGATAGGCAATAAGAAAACGATAGAAGAATATCTCCTGTGGGGTCAGTCCGTGATTAATCAATACTTTGGTTGATATGAAAGTCAATCCCCAGATAGCAACTACAAGTATCGCAATCAGATGGTAATATCCATGCTTCAATTCCATAATGGTGGTGATGTTTGTTTAATAGAGTGCAAAGATAGCGAGAAGTTATGGAATGTTTGTTTGGAGAAGTAACAAAAAGCCCGTACCTTTGTTTATGTTCAAAGAAAGTTCCTAAAATAAGGTATAAGTTATGGAAAAATATATAGCACCGGACAGGAAACGTATCCCATACGGCATGATGAACTTTGCAGTAATCCGCCGCGACGACTGTTATTATGTAGACAAAACCCGGTTTATACCCATGATAGAAGAGGCGGACAAGTTTTTCTTCTTTATTCGTCCGCGCCGTTTCGGCAAAAGCCTCACAGTAAATATGTTGCAGCACTATTATGATATACTTGCCAAGGATAAGTTCGATGCCCTGTTTGGCGACCTTTACATCGGAAAGCACCCTACGCGCGATCGGAACAGCTATCTGGTACTATACCTCAACTTCTCCGGAATAGTAGGCGAACTACACAACTATCGCAAAGGACTGGATGCGCATTGCCAAACAATGTTCGACTATTTCTGTGATATTTACGCCGACTATCTCCCCAAAGGCATCAAGGAAGAACTCGACAAAAAAGAAGGAGCTGTCGAACAATTTGAATACCTATTCACAGAATGTAATAAGACCAACCAACGTATTTACCTTTTTATTGACGAATACGACCATTTCACCAATGCCATCCTCTCGGATATAGAAAGCCTGCACCGCTATACGGACGAAACACATGGCGAAGGTTATCTGCGCGCCTTCTTCAATAAAATTAAAGCTGGAACTTATTCCAGTATCGAGCGTTGTTTCATTACCGGTGTAAGCCCCGTGACAATGGACGACCTCACAAGCGGTTTCAACATCGGAACCAACTACTCGCTCACGCCGGAATTCAACGAGATGATAGGTTTCACGGAAGAAGAAGTGCGCCAAATGCTCACTTACTATTCTACCACCAGTCCATTCAACCACAGTGTGGACGAATTGATAGAAATAATGAAACCCTGGTATGACAACTACTGCTTTGCGGAAGAATGTTATGGCGAAACCACCATGTACAACTCAAATATGGTGCTCTACTTCGTCAAGAATTATATTCAACGAGGCAAAGCCCCCCGGGATATGGTAGAAGACAATATCCGTATCGATTACGAAAAATTACGTATGCTCATCCGGAAGGACAAAGAGTTTGCCCATGATGCTTCCATCATACAAACATTGGTGAGCGAAGGCTACGTCACCGGAGAACTGAAAAAAGGTTTTCCTGCCGTCAATATTACCAACCCCGACAACTTTGTGAGCCTGCTCTACTATTTCGGTATGCTCACCATTAGTGGCACGTATAAAGGAAAGACCAAACTCACCATTCCTAATCAGGTAGTCCGCGAACAAATCTACACTTATCTGCTAAGTACCTATAACGAAGCCGAACTCAATTTCAGTAGTTACGAAAAGAACGAACTTGCCAGCGCTCTTGCCTACGATGGCGACTGGAAAGCCTATTTCGGTTATATTGCTGACTGCCTGAAACGCTACACCTCCCAGCGTGACAAGCAGAAAGGTGAATTTTTTGTCCACGGCTTTACGCTTGCCATGACGGCACAAAACCGTTTCTACCGTCCCATTTCCGAACAGGACACACAGGCAGGTTATGTCGATATTTTCCTCTGTCCGCTACTGGATATCTATTCCGACATGAAGCACAGCTACATTGTAGAACTGAAATACGCCAAATATAAAGATCCCGAAAGCCGCGTGGAAGAACTGCGACAGGAAGCTATTGCCCAAGCGAATCATTATGCTGACACTGATACGGTAAAGAGAGCAGTCGGCACTACACAACTTCATAAGATTGTGGTGGTATACAAAGGAATGGATATGCCGATATGTGAAGAGGTTTAACAGATAGGCTAACAATATGAAAAGATCAATAAAACGTTTGCCCAAACGCACGCAAGAAGAGTTGGCGGTGTTGCAAGAGCTGATATTGTCGAATCTTACGAATGTGCGTATGATTATCTTGTATGGAAGTTATGCACGGGGAAAATATGTTATCTGGGATGAAACATACGACGAACGTGGAGTAACTACTTACTACCAAAGTGATTTGGATATTCTGGTGATATGTGATACGAGAGACGCAAATAAAGCAGAGAGGCATGCGCGCGAGGTGATCGTTCCTAAATATGATACAAGAATGGAAGGAAAGCGGCATCCGGCACCGCCTAATATTATTGTAGAAACTCCAGTGACCATTAATAGAGCTATAAGAAGGAAGCATTATTTCTTTTATGAAATTATAAAAGACGGAATTCTGTTGTATGACAATGGTACGTTTCATATTGGCAAACCTGAAAAGTTGCCGTATCGGGAGATTAAGCAATATGCAGAGGAAGAATATGAAGAATGTTTTCCTTTAGCAGAAGGATTCTTAAGACATGGCGAACTAGCCTATGAAGATGGAGACTATAAATTAGGTTCTTTCTTATTACATCAAGCCTGCGAGCGCTTCTACAAATCATTTACGCTTGTGTATAACGGAATTCGCCCTAAATCTCATGAATTAAAAGTACTGGGAGCGATGGTCAGAAGCTGTTCACGAGGATTTGCTAATGTGTTTCCTACCAATACTTTCGAAGATAATAAAGCATTTGATAAATTATGCAGGGCATATATCGAAGCGCGATACAACCGGCTGTTCACCGTTAACAAAGAGGAATACGAGTATATGCTGGCACGAACAGAGGTGCTGCGCGAAGTGACTATCCGGGAATGTGCTGCACGCATAGCGTATTACGACGAGATGATAGAAAAAGAAGAGAAAGACAAGATATAACCATATATTGTAAAAATGAAGAATTACCCTCATCACAGATAGCTGTAATGAGGGTAATCACGTTAAAAGAGAGTTTCGATACATCTCCTTACTATCATATTCTTACATGAAAAACTATTTGGTCACCTTGTAAGTTCCACTTCCATACTCCTTTGACTTCATCTCTCCGGGAAGGGTTACGGTAGCGATAACACCCTTAGGAATGGTGAATTCCCAAATCCAGGTATCTCCTTCGTATTTCCAAGCGCTCTTGATGAGTCCGGCGGCGGAACGGTATTCGGCAGTTACGTGTCCCAATCGCTTGTCTGGAATGGGCTTCATAATGATATGTTTGAAGCCGGGAGTAGCAGGATCGGCTGCAATGCCGGCAACGGTTTCCCAAATCCATTCACATACGCATCCGTAGGCATAATGATTGAAGCTGTTCATACCGCGTGGTCCCATTCCTTTGTCTATCATATAGCTGTTCCACCGTTCCCAAATGGTGGTGGCTCCATTGTCCACAGAATATAGCCAGCTTGGGTTCTTACGTTGGAAGAGGAGTTCATAGGCAATGTCTTCCATGCCATTCTCCGTGAGGGTGGCCATGAGGATGGATGTGCCCAAGAATCCGGTCTGCAAGCAAAGATCGTGCTGTGCGAAGTTTTCACGCAGGCGGTCTATCATCTTCGCTTTGGGTTCGCCTTCCAAAAGCTGGTTCTTTAGGGCAAACAAGGCAGGAGTTTGCATGGTGTTGAGGATGGCGGTTTTGAAGGTGCCGTCCTCGTTGAGGAAGTTCTTTTTGATGTATGCCTTTGCCGAATCGGCCATTTGCTGGTACTTGGCGGCATCGCGACCGGTGGCGGCAGCCATATCCCGCATCATGAAAGCATCTATCACCCAGTAGGAAGCGCTCAAATAGTTCCAATAGCTGACGGCATCAGGAAGCGGACCTTGGGGAGAGAAAGCCAGTCCGCTACAACTTTCCAGTGGTTCGTAGCTCAACCAGTCGGCCCATTGGTAGTTGCCGTTCTCACCGCAGAGAGTCTCGTGGTTATACTTGGTGTCGTTGATGTGATTCATAAACAGGTCCATGGCGTTCCAGCTCTCCTCGATGATTTGCGTATCACCGAATTGCTTCCATACCGTCCAAGGCACGATGATTCCGGCATCGGCCCAACCCAAACGCATTTTCTCATCACCGTATTGTGCCAAGGGAGCCACTCCGGGGAATCCGCCCAAACTGTTTTGAGTGTCGCGCATGTCACGCATCCACTTATGGAAAAACTTCATGGTGTTAGCAAAGAACGTACCGGTTTCTGCAAACACTTGTGTGTCTGCTGTCCAGCCCAGACGCTCGTCGCGTTGCGGACAGTCGGTGGGTATGGACAGGTAGTTGGATAGCTGTCCCCAATAAGTGTTGGAGATGAGCTTGTTCACAAGGTCGTTGCCTGTGGTGATAGTGCCGGTCTCCAGTTCCTTTGCGATGGAAGTAACGGGGATGGACTTCAACGACTTGATGGCAACATTCCCGGTGGCAGTTATGG
>OBAI01000918.1_pt1 | contig 26170 bp, 15 predicted proteins | sample 1517461 | NCBI WGS metagenome assembly OBAI01 (sample SAMN04571696, study PRJEB22368) | human gut metagenome | biome: human gut; material: stool | host: Homo sapiens | place: Luxembourg | collected 2012-06-29
AAAAACTACGCCAAAAAGACTGTTGTCTTAACTCCTCAGCGACCGTAGGGAGCGATAACTCCTTTAACTCCTTTAACTTCTGAGCTTGCGAAACATGAATTAAAAATATGAAGAGACGAATTCTTTTTGCAAAAAACTTTTTCCTTGTAGGTTTATTGCTATTAACTTCTTTACAAGTCATAGCGCAAAAAGCCCGTGTGATAATCACTACGGAAAACAACAGTAAACTCTTGTCAGAGACAATACTGAAAACCACAAAAGGTAGTCCTGCATCCAACTATGTGCGTATCAATACAGACCGTCAATATCAGACGGTAGATGGTTTTGGCTTCGCTCTTACCGGAGGAACGTGTTACAATCTAATGCGAATGAGTGTAGGAGAACGTGATGTACTTCTTAAGAAAATATTTTCAGAGCGCCAGGGTTATGGTGCGAGTTATGTGCGCATAAGCATAGGATGTAGTGACTTTTCTCTTTCACGCTATACTCTTTGCGATGTAAAAGGCATAGAAAATTTTGCCCTTCAACGTGAAGAAATTGCGTATGTGATTCCCATTCTAAAAGAAGTGCAAGCCATCAACCCCAAGGTGAAAATCATTGCCGCACCATGGACTGCTCCTAAATGGATGAAGGTGAGTCAGAAAAATGGGGATGTTCCGTATGAGAACTATGTAGGCGGACATCTGAATAAAACTTGTTATTCGGACTATGCGGACTATTTCGTAAGGTTTCTGAAAGCGATGAAAGACAACGGAATAACAATCCATGCGGTGACTCCACAAAATGAACCTGGAAACGGAAACAACGAAGGAGGAGCTATGCTCATGGATGTTGAAGAGGAAATAGCTTTTGTTAAGGTTCTTGCCACAACCTTTCACAATGCAGGACTGAGTACCAAGATATATCTTTTTGACCACAATTTTGATAACGAACAATATGCCGAACAGGTAGCAAAGTCCTTGCGGTCATCATCGTTTCTTGGTGACGATCTTGTGGAAGGTGCCGCTTTCCATAACTATGGGGGTGACCCTACAGCCATGGCTACGTTTTATAATAACACGGGTCTGAAGTCAATCTATACTGAGTCAAGTATAGGCTCGTGGAACGATGGACGTAATCTAAATGGCAAGCTATGCGGAGAATTCAACTGGTCGGGTCTGCGTGCGTTGCAAAACCAGAGTAGTGCATTTATAGCATGGAACCTGCTTCTCGACTATAATGGTCGTCCTACCACCTTATCTAATAGTACTGTGTATGGCAATATAGAAATAGATCCAAGTAGTTATGCGCTCTCTACGGTACGCTACAATCGCGATTATTATATCATTTGCCATCTTTCTTCTGTCATCCGACCTGGTGCGGTAAGATGTGACTATATAGAGAATGGTGTACCAAGAGATGACTGGGACTTCAATTATGTCGCACTAAGAAACTCGGATGGCACCACAGCTTTTGTCATTAGTAATAAGACATCGGTCGAAAAGCATATCAACCTTGCTTCGAATAGCGAATATGTGAACGTAGATATACCTGCCAAAAGTGTTGTTTCTGTCCTTTTGGGAGATACAGAACAAAATGCCGTGACCTTTGGTGGTATGGAGATGATTCCGTCAGATGACCGAAATAGTTTTTCTATCAATACCTATCTTGAAAAGGGCAAAACATACACTGCTGTAGGCGATGATGCCTTCAGTTCACCTGACTTCTATGAAGATCCTGATTTTTTCATCAAGTTAGGAAATGGTCGTTTCAAGTTTACGGCTCTCAGTGGTTATTATAACATCAAGTTTGTCCCCGCAACGAAGAGTTTTCGTATATACGCCTCTCATGAGAATGGGAATCCATTGAGTCTTAATGCAGATGGCACCGGTGCCTTATGGGCTATTGGCAGTGATGGATTGCATAAACCGTATTATAGTATCATAAGCAATCAGAGCTGGTGGACTGATACCGACCATGCTACATGTATGGCACCCGTGGGCAACAAGAGATACCAACTGACACTTACTGCAGGTCGTCAACTGAATGTAAATAATGTTGACTTTAAATTTTTCGGACAGGCAGGATGGGGTGTTGAATTGAATCCTACACGTGAATACCGCATCTCTTCCACGAGTGATGTGTTTCTCATAGGGCATCAGGCAGTGAATGGGCATAGTGATGGCAATGTGTATGTGGCTGATGGTGTGACGCTACAAGAAGGAAGAACCTTTCGTTTTATCGTTGACATGTCGGTTCCCTCGCAGCCAGTAATGTCTGTTGATGATATATCTACGGGCATAAAACATCCTGAAGTATATGCTGATGGTCTTTCCCACGAGTGGTTCACACTTTCAGGTATAAAGATCGAACGGCCACATAAAGCCGGTGTTTATTTATGTAATGGGAAAAAAATCATAATCTTATAAATATCTGAGAACTGAATAGTTCATTTAATGTTTATGGTAACTGATTTTTCAGAAATGATAATTTCTCAAAAATCCCGCACACAGTGATATGAATGCTGGTGGCATTTATATCGTACGAACCAACAAGGGAAACTTTAAGGTGAAAAAGTAACTCAACTTTCGCAAATGGGGGAAGTTAGAGAAGTTAAAGAAGTTAGAGAAGTTAAAGCCATATGCTTTACAGCTAAATATTCAACCAAAAAGGCTGTTGGCTATAACTTCTAACGACCGAAGGGAGTGATAACTTCTTTAACTTCTATAACTTCCATACATGCGAAACTTCAGAAAGTAATATTTAAAGGTAATAAATCAGGTACAAGGGGGCGTTTCTTCAAGATGGAATGCCCCTTTTATCTTAATATTTTTCAAAACGAAGAAATAGATAAACAATAGATAATCAGTTACTTGTGTTCTTTTTGTTGCTTCGTGAATCCACTTTTTTTCTCACAGCCGAAAAACGTAACGATAAAAAGTGTAAATTTGCAAGCGAAAATTTAATAACTTAATTGTGTAATTAAAAGAACTATGCTTATGAATAGGAGAATTTACAAATTGTTACTTTTCTGTATGGTTAGTATGCTTTCTGTTTTTGTGCATGCTGCCGACGAGTTACAAGTAACCTATCACAAAGGATTTGGGCTATCTGTCCCACCAGAAGCCATTGTTCATACCAGCAAAGAACTGAAGTGCGATGACTGTATAGCAATTCTTTATGTAGATAAAGACTATGGTGGTTCTTCAATATCATTGGGCGAGGGTAACTACACTCAGGATGAACTCGCCAATTATGGCATTAGTGCTAAGAATATATCATCGTTGAAGGTCACAAAAGGCTTCAAGATTACACTCTATGCGAATGCTGATTTCACTGGTAATTCAAAGAGTTGGACAACAGACGCTTCTTTTGTTGGTGAGGATTGGAACGATAAGGCTTGTTCGGTGCGAATCGAACCAAATGGTAAGAGCGGTCTATCGGGTAACTTCAAAATCATGAACCGCAACAGTGGTAAGTATCTTGACTTGACTGATAACAAGACTGATAACAATACCGCAATCGTTCAGTTTGATGACGAGGGTGTAGATGCCTCTCAGACGTGGACATTTACAGAGGTGATGAACGGTAAGGGTGTCTACTCCATCTGCTCCTATGGTAATAAGAAACGAGGTATGGATGTCGCTGATTTTTCTAAGGAAAACGGAGCTCAGGTGCAACTATACGACTATTTGGATAATCCTCATCAACAGTTTATTCTCTACGACTGTGGTGAAGGCTATTATCAACTTGTAGCTCGTAACAGTGGTAAAGTGGTAGAGATTCCACAATCAAGCAAAAAAAATGGTGAATGGATAAAAATCTACGACAACAATGGCACCCCCACACAACAGTGGGCCGTGGTTGAGAACCGATGCAACGAGGCTCCTGCAGTTACATTGTATACCGATGCAAACTATGAGGGTAAAGCTGTGACCCTTTCTAAAGGCCAATATAACCTCAGTCAAATGGGGCTTTACAATCTGACGGACAATGATATGAGTTCTTTGAAGGTCACTCCTGGTTTCAAGGTTACAATCTATGAGGAAGACAATTTCAATGGCAAAAGTAAGTCATACACAGCCTCTGAGAGTTTCGTTGGTGCAGAATGGAATGATAAGATGTCTTCGTTGACGGTTGAGGCATACCACGAGTTACAAGTAACCTATCAGATTGGTGACGCCTCAGAAGCCGTCACTTCTGGAGTCAGTACTGAAGGCAGTCTTGCCACACTTCTTGGAGACAAAGCCATGGATGTCACGCAGCTCAGCGTGAAAGGCTATCTTAACGATGCAGACATCAATCTGCTGCAGAAGATGGCGGGAAGAGAAAGTACAGGCAAACTGAAATCGCTCAATCTTTCGGAAGCCACTTTTATGAGTACAGGCAAGAAAGTGCCCGACAACAGCTTCCAGAACTGTCAGAATCTGCAGCAAGTAGACCTCAGCAACATGACCGAGATAGGACAGTGGGCGTTCCAAAACTGCGCTCTTACCGAGATTTCTATCCCTGCCACTGTCACCAGAATCGAAAAAGGCGCCTTTGCCGGCAATACTACGGTGACAAAGGTTACCGTGAGTAGTACACAGATCGACGCTCGGAGTTATGATGGCGAAGACAACATCTTCTTTGGAATGGATCCCAACAAGGTGCAGGTTGTATTTAAGGATGCCGCTGAGTATAATTACAAGAACTATCGCAACGACATCAATGTGGGCAATAATGTTTATAAGAACGCCTTTATGTATCTTCTCACCAAGACTCTCGACGAGAATTCTACCGACTATACGGTCGTAGCCCAGCGCCATGCCGACGTCCGCCTCAAACGCACATTTAAGGAAGGTTGGAATACGCTCGTGCTGCCTTTTGGTGCTCGCTATTTAGAAGGAGATACTGAAGCAGACGACTGTTCGCGTATTTTCCAGAAAGCCCTCAATGCATCTAATACCGAGGGTTTTATGATTGCTGCCTATCGTGGTTTGGCAAAGAATGAGGCACAGCCCGACAACAGTACCTTCTATTTCCTGAAGTACGCCAACTACGACAAAGATCCGCTCGATGAGTTTGAGCCTCTCCTCATCAGAATGACGCTGAAAGACATCAACGACGCCAATGGAGTCTATATTTTCAAGAATGTCGAACTCAATTTCGATGGCGACTTCAAGGATCCCAACAACGACAAGATCAAGATATACAAAGAATACACAGCAGCAGAAGCGAAAGAACGTATGGGAAAAAGGGAAAATGGCGATTATTTCGACGGCAGCTATGATACAGAAGCCAACGACAAGTTCAAGAAGTGCAGCTACGATGATTTCTATTTCACAGGAACGCTGTATAAACAGGATACGAATAAAAACCCAGCTTTCATCGTTCCTGGCGACTACATCATTCAGAATAATACCTTCGTGAAGTGTCTCTCAAGCAAGAAGTACGGACTCAAGGGATTCCGTGGTTATTTCAAGCAGAAGCCATCAGGTTCATCTGCCAAGGGCAATATCGGCATCTGTCTCGTCGACCGCAATGGCGTAGTTTCTTCCATTCATCAGGTGGACGGAGTATCGCTCACGCCAGCATCTGTTGCTCCTGTCGCAGTCTACAACCTCAGTGGCCAGCAGGTTGGCAATTCTCTTTCCACTCTTGCCAAGGGTGTTTATATCGTTAAGGGCAAGAAATTCGTTAAAAAGTAAATCATTGCAATCATGAAGAAAAAATATCAACGACCTCTCATAAAAGTTCTAAGTGTTGAAAATGAAACTCTGTTGAATGGCGGCTCCGCAGTCACCTACCAAGGCGAAACGCAGGGCACGTTGGGCTCCGACACCACTACTGGCGGTCAGGAAGGTGAAAACAACACTGTGTGGGGCGATGCTAAGCCTTATAACCCCTGGACATCTTGGGATTAAGGTTTATTGTAAGCAAAATGCGAGATTGAAGAATTCACTCAATCCCGCATTTTATTTTTTTTGCTGTTGAATTTAAATCGCTAACTACTCAGTACCTCTATTGAAAACTTTGAATAGAAAAGCCTCGAAAAAATGAAAGCGGCTTCGATAGTCAATGAAGCCTATTTCGTAGAGCAATGAAAGCGGCTTCGTAAGCAGTTGAAGCCTATTGATTTGTGGTTTAACGATTTTAGCGCTCCACCATCTGCTGCAACTCACTGAGGGAGGTTGCCACTTCGATATAGTCGTGCCAGTTGCCACGAATCATGCCTTGCGAAGCCATGTCGTCGAGGAGGGCAATGGTGGAGTTCCAGAAGCCCTTCATGTTGTAGAGAATCACCTTCTTGCTGTGATAGCCGATGGTGTGGGAGGCTGCAACGGTGAATATCTCGTCGAGGGTGCCGATGCCGCCAGGGAGCGCCACGATGATGTCGCTCTGAGAGAGCAGCAAGTCCTTGCGGTCGCTGAGATTGTCGCAGGGAATCTCTACGTCGAGGTCGGGAAAAGTCTTGCCGCCTCGCTCTACGATGGTGGGAACTACGCCTATGGCTCTGCCGCCATGTGCCTTGACTGCCTTGCCGATGGTGTTCATCAGGCCGATGTTGCAGCCGCCGAATACTAAGTCGTGCCCTTGCTCTGCCATCCACTTGCCCATCTCCTCTGTGAGACGGAAGTAGTCGCTGTCAATATGGGCGTTAGCTGAACAGAATACTGCTATTTTCATTGTTATTATGTTTTTTATGTTTTGCCGAGTGCAGCTAATCTTATGCAAAGATTGCACCAACGAGCGCAATGAAAGCTTGCTTTCAGATTGCCGAGTGCAGCTAATCTTATGCAAAGATTGCACCAACGAGCGCAATGAAAGCTTGCTTTCAGATTGCCGAGTGCAGCTAATCTTATGCAAAGTTAAATAAAAACTTTGGATTTGATTTCTTTTTCTGACTATTATTTCTTACTTTTGCAAACAATATAACTAATCTACCATTGCACAGATGACTAAAAACAGAATAATAAGATATTTTTTGATGTGGATTTGTTGTTTGTTGAGCCACGTCGCTGAGGCTGTGCCGACCCTTCAGGACGGCAGGGCTTGGGCGAAGCAGGGCGTTACAGAGAGAAGGCTCAACGAGCTCGACGGACTGGCGCACCATCACGCAACGGGTCTCGTGCAGGATAGACAGGGAATGATCTGGGTGGCAACATGGAACGGACTGAGCCGATACGACGGCTATCGCTTCGTGTCGTTCAAGCCGAAGGCGGGCGATGGATGCTCGATGGGCGTGAACCGCATCAAGGATATTCGTATTCGCGATCCTTATATATATTGTAATGCGGAAGGCTACTGCTTTGTCTTCGATATTCGCACGGGGCGGTTTGATGACAGCCATCTCTCCTGGAACAAGGCGCTGCGCAAATGGGGCTTCTCCGGTCTGGGAACGAAACGGCTGAAGACAGCCGACGGAGTGGAGTGGGCAGTGGACTCTCTGGGCGTGAGGATGAGCTACCGCAAGCCGTGTTATGCTACGTGGCTGTTGAGGCAACCAGGATGTCAGGTGAGGGCACTCTTCCGCGACCGCGAGGGACGGATATGGGTGTGCTCGCGCGACGATGCCTCTGTGAGAATCTACGACGCCAATCTGAATCTTTTGGGATTTCTTGGAGCCGACGGCCGACTGCATGGCGGAAAGACTCCTTTCCGGTCGGCTGTGTACACGATGTTGCAAGACGAGGACGGCAGCCTATGGTTGGGATGCAAACCTGGTGGACTGTTGCATCTGTCGCCCCGTGCCGACGGCAGCTACGACATCAGCCGAATAGCGCTTGTAATCCGTGGTAGGGAGAAAGAACATCATGTTTACTCAATGCAGAAAGACCGATGGGGCAGACTGTGGGTGTCAACGCTGAACCATGGACTGTTCTGTTTTACCCGTACGGGAAAGAGTTGGAGGTGTCAGCCCATCGTCCTCTCTCATGACGACAAGACAGGCAAGTACTTGGGGGTGCGAATGATATATATCAGCCATCGTGACGAGCTGCTGGCGGGCACAACGCTTGGACTTTTCGCCACGAAGCTTACTGCCGCCAATCCAGCCTCGCTGCGCTTTATCCAGCATGAGCGTGAGGGCGGAAGAGACGGCAGCCTGAGTTGCTCTGCCGTCATGTTTATGGCTGAGGACAGGGCCAACAGACTCTATATCTGCACCGAGGGCAGCGGACTGAACATGGTGGATCCCGGCATTTCGCTGCTCAGCAAAGATGTGGACTTCAGACACTTCGACAGGCGCGATTTGCCGGAGGACTTCCTCTTGTCGGCTTTCGCGTATGGACAATATATGTGGTTTGTAGGCACCAACGATTTGACGGGCGTAGACGTGGAACATGGACTATCGCTCTATTTCAACCACCGCACATGGACCGATGAGCTGATTTTCTCGGCTGCGCAGCCCCTGAGATGGAAAGGAGGCAAATGGCTCATGGGACTGATGGACGGTCTGGTGCTGATGGATATGGACCGGCTGACGAAGCGCACCAAGGCGCCGCGCATCGTACTGACAAGGGTGTCGGTGGAAGAAGGCGAGATGATGGAGGCGGTGAGCGCCCACGACACGATCTGCCTCGATGAGACAGAGCGCAATGTGAAGATTGAGTTTGCTGCCATCGACTATGCCAACACCCAGTCGATAAGCTATAGATTCCAGTTGGACGGCGGTGTATGGAACACGTTAGAGAACAGCCACACGGTGACGCTGCTCAACCTTTCGCCCGGTACGCATACGTTGCGGGTGGAGTCGAAACTGCCCACAGGACAATGGGCGGGCAATGTGAAAGTGGTGACAATCTTCGTGAAACCAACCATCTGGCAGACTACTACCGCCAAGGTGCTGTATGTGCTGCTGGCGCTGTTGTTTATCTATACTGTGGTGTACGTGACGAGGACTATTCGCGCCTCCCACCGCAAGCAGAGGGAACTCTTGGGGCAGTATCTCGACCTGATGGAGAAATACGACAAGGAGAAACACCTCGTCGTGGCTGTCAAGGATGCTGGGGCAGACAAAACTGCTGTTGAGGTGGTAGACAAGGCTGCTGAGGAAACGGTTGTTGCCGACGGCCAACAGCCCTTGCAAGCCGACAGCCGCAGCGTAGGCGAGGAGAGCCTGAACGAGGAAGACCAGCGCTTCATGCAATGCGTGGTGGAGTTCGTGGAACAGCACATCGACAATTCCGACCTCAGTGTGACCGAGCTGGCAGCCAAGCTGAACGTCAGCAAGTCGGGACTGAACCGCAAACTGAAGAGCCTGTTGGGTGTGGCGCCCAAGGAGTTTATCAACAAGGCACGCATGAACCGTGCCGTGGCGCTGTTGCATCACAGCGACCTTCCTGTGAAGGAAATCGCCTATCGCTGCGGTTTCTGCGATCAAAACTACTTTGGCAAATGTTTCAAGGCTGCTATGGGCGTAAGTCCGTCTGAATATAGGCAGAAAAACGGGCTTTGAAACGTTTTTACCGAACTTTTGGGACGTTTTTACCACTCATGTCGGGGGAATTTGGCTACTTTTGCCCCCGACATTCTACTTCAAATATTTAAAAACTAATAGTAAAAACCTATGAGAAAAGTAGCGATTATTTTTATGAAGAAGTGTTCGGTACTATTGCTGATGCTTCTTTTCCCGTTAGGAGTGCTGGCGCAAAGCGTCACCGTTAGCGGACAAGTAACTGACGAGGCTGGTGAACCTATCATTGGCGCAAGTGTGAGGATTCCTGGCACATCGGTGGGAGTGGTGACCGATATGGACGGCAATTACTCTATCTCTGTTCCGAAAGGAAAACAACTCGAAATCACTTATGTGGGTTATAAGAAGGAAGTGATCATTGCCAAGGAAGGCAAGATGACTGTCCAGTTGAAGGAAGATTCCAACATGCTTAACGAAGTGGTGGCTATCGGATACGGAACCGTAAAGCGCAAGGACGTGACAGGTTCGGTTTCTTCGGTAGGCAACACAGAACTCGTGTCGGTGCCTGTGGCTTCGCCTGTTGAGGCCATGCAGGGTAAGCTGGCTGGTGTGCGCGTCACCATGCCTGAGGGCAATCCCGATGCCGAGGTCATCATCCGCGTGCGTGGTGGTGGTTCTATCACCCGCGACAACACACCTCTTTATATAGTAGACGGTTTCCCCGTCAGCAGCATCTCCGACATTCCTACCAGCGACATCGAGAGCATCGACGTGCTGAAGGACGCTTCCTCTACCGCCATCTATGGTAGCCGTGGTTCCAACGGTATCGTGCTTGTAACCACCAAGAGTGGTAAGGCTGGTAAGGTGACAGTGAACTACAATGCCTATGTGGGCTTCAAGAAGGCTGAGGACAAGGTAGACGTGCTGGGAGTGGAAGACTATCTGAAGTGGCAGTACGAATTGTCGAGCCTCTCTACTGGTGCCAATGCCGGTAAGTACCAGCAGGTACTCGGCGGATGGGACAACATACCCAACATTATGAACTCGATGAAGACTACCGACTGGCAGGACGAGGTGTACGGACGCACCGGCAACGTGTTCAGCCATAATGTCAACATCTCGGGAGGTTCGGAGAAGTTGCGCTTCACAGCAGGATACAACTACATGAAAGAGAAAGCCATCCTGCTCACCTCTGACTTCTATCGCAGCAACCTGAACTTCAAACTCAACTATGAGCCCAACAAGAAGACCAAGCTCGAGTTCTCTACCCGTTACTCACGCACCAAGGTGAATGGCGACGGACAGAGCGACGCTACCGGCGACCAGAACTCTGTGCCTTCAGGCTCTTTCGGCCGTATCCGCCATGCTGTGGTGCAGTCGCCTCTGACGGGCTCAGGAAGCCTTCTCTTCGATGAAAGCAACATCGACGACGGACTGGAAGACCCAATCACAGCCCTCAACGACAACTATAAGAAACGTGTTCGTGAGAACTTCAACATGAACGGAGCTTTCACATGGAAGATATTGCCCGAGCTTACTTTCCGCACAGACGTAGGTCTCGACATCTACAACAACGACTTCCGTTACTTCTCCGGCTCTACTACCTATGAGTCGCAGAACAACACCCTGGCAGAATACAAGAACATGCCGCTTACTACACGTACCCAGGTGAACCGCCGCACCGTGCGCAACTCCAACACTCTGCAGTACGACTTTTCTAAGATTCTGCCCAAGGCTCACAGCCTGAACCTCATGGTGGGACAGGAGAGCATCGTAAGCCGCGAGACACTGGCAACGACACGCATAGAGGGATTCCCTTCATTCTACGATGCCGACATGGCTTTCCACCTCTCTGCACAGGGCACTCCTACACGTGCCAACGAGTTCTACTATCCCGACGATAAGATGGTGTCGTTCTTCGGACGTGCCAACTACAGTTTCTTGGACCGCTATCTGCTTACCGCCACTCTGCGTGCCGATGGTTCAAGCAAGTTCTCTAAGGACAACCGCTGGGGCTACTTCCCATCAGTGGCAGCCGGATGGCGCATTATCGAGGAGCCTTGGATGAAGTCGACACAAGACTGGCTGAGCAACCTGAAGTTGCGCTTGAGCTACGGTGTGTCGGGTAACAACAACATTCCTTCTGGACAGACCAGCCGTACCTATTCTATCAAGGAGAGCTCTTGGCTGCACCTGCAGAACTCATGGCTCACCACGGGCAACGCAATGAGCAACCCCGACCTGAAGTGGGAAACCACACACTCGCTCAACCTGGGTATTGACTTCGGTTTCTTCAACAACAAGCTCAACGGTTCGTTCGAGGTGTACAAGAACAACGTGAAAGACCTGCTCATGGAGATGCAGATCACAGGTAGCGGCTACAACACACAGTACCAGAACGTGGGCGAGACTAAGAACTCTGGTTTCGAGTTGACATTGAACTACGATGCCATCAACACCAAGAACTACGGTCTGAACTTCTCGTTCACACTCGGTCATAACACCAATGAGGTCGTGAGCCTCGGAAGCATGGACTCATACAGTAAGCCTTCTTATTGGGCAAGTACAGAAATTGGCTCTGACTACTTAGTGAAGCCAGGAAAGCCTGTAGGAACTATCGTCGGCTACAAACTGGCAGGAACAGGACGCTACGAGGTGGACGACTTCGAGGGCTACGATGCTGCCGCAGGAAAGTGGAAGTTGAAGGAAGGTGTGGCTGATGCCAGCGGTATTGTGGGCACAGTACGTCCTGGTACCATGAAACTCCTCGACAAGGACGGTTCAGGAACCATCAACGATGACGACAAGTTCGAGATCGGCGACGCCAACGCATGGGCTATAGGTGGATTCTCTATCGGTGCACGTGCCTACGGATTCGACTTCAACGCCGACTTCTCTTACAGCATCGGCAACGATGTTTACAATGCTGACAAGATAGACCAGACCTCTACACGTGGCGGTATCTGGCGCAACCTCAACACCACGATGGCAAGCGGCAAGCGCTGGACCAACGTAGACGAGAACGGCAACTTCATCAACGATGCAGCCAAGCTCGCCGAGATGAACAAGAACACCACTATGTGGTCGCCTTACACAACAAAGGCTGTGCTCACCGACTGGGCTATCGAGGACGGATCATTCCTCCGCCTCTCTACACTTACCTTGGGCTACACACTGCCTAAGACATGGATGCAGAAAATCTATGTTCAGAACCTGCGTCTATACTTTACCGCTTCAAATCTTTTCTGTATCACCGGTTACAGTGGTATGGATCCAGAGGTGGACTGCTGCCGCAACGTGCTGGTTTGTCCAGGTGTAGACTACTCGGCTTATCCAAGAAGCCGCCAGTTCATCTTCGGTCTTAATCTTACATTCTAAAAAAAACTAAAAGGAAACATCGTTATGAAAATAAAATATGTATTTACAGCCCTGTTGGCTGGCGCTACACTCATGTCGTGCAACGACTATTTAGACGTAGAAAGCGAGTCACAATACAACGACAAGGTGGTGTTCTCTAACACCCCGCTTGCCGAGAATACGGTCATCAGCATCTACAGCTGGTTTGCCGCCACCAATTCTCACCGTGCGCGCTACATGCCTTACTATGGTATGAATACTGATGCCGAGTGCTACTTCGACATGGCGCAGCCTTCGTCGGACAACAAGACCTCGCTCTGCACTTACAGCGCCTTCTCTGCCAACAACTGGATGGCTTCTGGAAAAGACCCTAACGCCTTCACAGGCTTCTTCAACGGCATTGAGGCTGCCAACTGCTGCATCGAGGGAATACGTGCCTATGGCAATCCTGAGAGCAATGCCGACATGGCTTATCTCTTAGGCGAGTCGCTCACCCTGCGTGCGCAGTACTACTATGACCTCATTCGTGCCTGGGGCGACGTGCCTGCCCGATTCACATCGGTGAAGCAGAGCACCATCTACCTTCCCAAGTCAGACCGCGACGTCATCTACAAGCAGATTATTGCCGACCTGAAAGAGGCTGCAGGCTATCTGCCATGGCCAGGAAAGGCTGAGCGCACCAAGACGACAGAGCGAGTGAACAAGGCTTTTGCCTTGGGTCTGCGTGCACGCCTCATCCTCATGGCCGAGGGGTACAGCCAGCGTCCTACATCGCTCGACAATCCTACTACTTATGAGGTGCGCCGCAGCAACGATCCTGAGCTTACCAGCACAGCCCTGCTGCAGGAGGCTTACGACGACCTGAAACTCGTCATCAGAGAGAGTGGACTCGCACTCGACGCCACTTACGAGCAGTTCTGGAACGACCTCGCTACTGACGTCATCACCATCGAAGGCTCACACAAAGAGTCTATCTTCGAAATTCCATTCAACGACGGACGTGGACGATTCTTCTATCACTTTGGTGTTTACCACAAGTCGAAGAGCCCACACTTGACCAAGACCAACTATGGCGGACAGAACATTCCTGCTCCTACACTCTACTATGAGTACGACAATGCTGACCAGCGCCGCGACGTGAACTGCGTGCCTTACAAGTACGACAACGGCTACACAATGGCCAAGTTGGGTGACAACGATGCCTCTGCACCAAGCTTCAACTTCGGCAAGTACGACTATGAACGTATGACCCGTACGGTGTCTTCCAACGACGACGGTGTGAACCTGCCCGTGCTCCGCTACGCCGACATCCTGTTGATGGCAGCTGAGATTGCCAACGAGCTGGAAGGTCCTGATGTAGCCAAGCCTTACCTCAAGGAGGTTCGCAACCGCGCCTTTGCCGTAGCCGACCGCCCTGCAAACGTAGAGGCTTATGTCAACGCCATCAGCTCGAAGGCCGACATGCTTAAGGCCATCCAGAAGGAGCGCCTTCTCGAATTCCCTGGCGAGATGCTGCGCAAGCAGGACCTCATTCGCTGGAACTTGCTCGGAACAGCCGTAAGACAGACCGTGACCGACATGAGAGCGCTGCGCGACCGCACAGGCAAGTATGCTGACGTGCCTACAGTGGTTTACACACGCACCAATGCTGCTGGCAAGTTGGAGTACTATGGCTTGGCTAAGGGTGAGACAGCAGCTCCTGCTGGCGAAGGCTGGACACAACTCGACTACGACTTCGTGTCTGCCACAGTGAAGGACAACATGCTGGCCAACTATTTTGCCAACGATCCAGACTCCCGTCAGTACTGGCCTATATTCGACTCAGACATCAACGCGTCGAACAACGCATTGATCAACAACTACGGATATTAAAATAACTGAACTTTTGCATGTGGGGAAGTTAAAGGGAAGTTAGTGAAGTTAGAGGGAAGTTAAGGGACAAATGTCCTAAGTTTAAACTATAAGACTATTATTTCTTAACTTTCCGAACGACCGACGGGAGTGATAACAGCTTTAGCTTCTATCAATTTCCTCGCTTGCGAAACTTGAATTTAAATAAAGAATTAACGGTAGGTTTTTAGTTATATATTAAAACAAAACGCAGGCCTCTCTGCCTCGTGAGAAGCGGAGAGGCCTTTTTCTTAAAATCTACTTTCGCAGGAATTGTTCCAGGGACAACAATTTGTTCCAACAGCAATATTCCCAACATTGACAATTTGTTCCAGCAACAATATTCTCAATATTTTTCAAACCACTTAAAAACCGGGAAGCCTCATGAAGAAAGCAGTCTTTACTCTTATTTGCAGTCTTGTCTTTGCAGCAGGGGTTATGGCGCAGGATGCTCCGCTCGATGTCTCGAAGCGGGTGGCTGATTATCTGCTGAGCCATCACAACCACAACGTGTCAAAAGCACAGGACGGACACACTCACATCGACAGCTATTATCAGGAATGGAGATACGTGAATGGTGTGCTCGGAGTGGCAATGCTCAATCTTGCCGATGCGACAGGTGAAAAGAAGTATGAGCAGTTTGTCAAAGAGAACTTTGACTTTTATTTCGAACCAAAAATACAGCGACAACTCAAGAAAGAATACGGATCGGGCGTGCGCGACAATGCGTGGCGCAGATTCTTCTCCATGTCGAGCCTTGACGACTGCGGAGCTATGGGCGCTGCCCTCTCCGAACTGGCACGACGATACAAAGACCAACGTTACGAGAATTATCTCGACAAGATAAGCCATTACATTCTTACTCAGCAGGAGCGTATTCCCGAAACAGGCATTTACTGCCGGGGAAGGGTGGGAGAGCGAACTCTCTGGCTCGACGACCTGTATATGTGTACTTCTTTCCTGGCTCATCAGGGAAGTCGCAAGGGTGCATCGTCCGACTTGTTGCAGAGAGCGGCAGAACAGGTATTGCTCTTCGACAGTCTGCTCTTCGACAACGACAAGCACCTCTATTGGCATTGTTTCTATTATGACACGACCCATGCCCACGGCACCGCCCACTGGGGAAGAGCCAACGGATGGGCGTTTCTGGCACAGGCTCTCGTGCTCGACAGATTGCCCGAAGAGCATCCTCTGCGAGACAGATTGCTGCAGCTGTTCCGAAAAAGAGTGGAAAACATCATCGCCTATCAGGACGCACAGGGCATGTGGCACCAGTTGCTCGACAAGCCTGACTCTTATCCCGAAACTTCCTGCACAGCCATGTTTGTCGCAGCCATTGCGCATGGTGTGAACAAGGGCTGGCTCGACAGCTCGTTCGCCTCTGTGGCGCTGCAGGGATGGAAGGCTGTCTGCAGTCAGATAACCCCTGAAGGACAGGTGAAGAATGTGTGCATGGGAACAGGCATCAGCCGCGACTTGCCTTTCTATTACAACCGACCGGCTCCGCTCAACGATGCCCACGGACTGGGAGCCGTGGTGCAGGCAGGAATAGAAATCAATAACGTAACAACAAAAACAACAGAATAGATATGAAAAACTTAAAGCTAAAACTCACATTCCTGTCGCTGTGCGCCTTTGCTACAGCGGCTCATGCACAGCAAGTGAAAGGAAACAGCGTACTCTACACATCGTCCCAAGGCAATATGCGCATCGAGATGTGTTCGGAAAGCATGTTCCGTGTAACCAAGGTGCCTGCACAGCAGATGCCTGATAATGAGAAGTGGATGGTGGTCAACTACAACTTCCCACAGGTGGATTTCAGCGTGGACGGCAAACAGATAAAGACCAGTAAGCTGCAGGTAAGCATTCAGGAAGCTCCCTGGCGCATACAGGTGGCTGATGCTTCGGGTAAGGTGCTCTACGAGGAGTTGACATCGGGCTGCAAGGACAGCATATATAATGAGGTGAAGATGAATCCCGACGAGCACTTCTTCGGCTTCGGTGAGCGCATGGACCGCATCGACCAGCGTGGACAGCGTGTTCACCTCAATGTGGAACTGGGACGGGGCTCAAAGCCTGCGGTAGGCGGTAAGGACATTCTGAGAGCCAACTACTGTCCTGTGCCTTTGATGCTCAGCAACAAGGGCTACGCCGTGTTCTTCCATACTGCTGTGCCCAACGACTGGGACATGGGATGGACCAACAACGACAAGTACAGTTTCTCGGCACCTGGTGGCGACAACGACTATTATTTCATCTATGGCGAACAGTTGGAAACTCTGATTCACAGCTATCAGAAGCTCACGGGCGTGGCGCCTCTTATGCCACGTGCTGCCTATGGTCTGCACATCGGCTCGTACAGCGGTGGAACATGGCATCATGAGAGCAAGGCCAACGATACGTATGTGGTCAATCTCATCGACCGCCTGCGTCAGGAAAAGATTCCGTTCGACATGATGTGGCTCGACTCTACCTGGCGCCTCTTTGCCAAGTTGGGCAACGGAGGCTGTACCTTCGAGTTCCAGGATCAGTTTAAAGACCCAAAGGGCATGATCGACCATGCCTATAAGAATCATGTGGCAATGTTTGGTCTGCACATTCGTTCGCTGGTCGACAACGGCAAGCGCAACAATCTGCTCACCACAGCACAGAAGAAGGGACTCACCATTCAGGACGGTGGAACCAACGCCATCATCAACTTCTTCGACGACAAGGCTGTGGACTGGTGGTGGAAGAATGCAGCCAAGAAAGTGACCGACCTGGGAGCCAAGTTCTTCAAGACTGATGTGGGAAGCGCTCTGAACTACAACAATCCAAACATCGAGCAGAAGGCTGCCCACAACCTCTTCCCTATAGCCTATGCCAAGGCACCTTATGAGAACTTTGCCAAGCTCAACGGACAGCGTGGCTTCGACCACACACGCGAGGGTTATGCAGGTATTCAGCGCTATCCTTTCATCTGGGCTGGCGACTGGGGCTCGGAGTGGCAGTGGTTTGAACCTATCATCCGCGGCGGTATTAATATAGGACTCTCTGGTGTCGGCTATTGGAGCCACTGTATGGGTGGATTCGAGCAGTATTCTGCCTACGACACCGACCTCTATCTGCGCTGGGTGCAGATGGGAATGTTCTCGCCTGTGTCCATCCTCTTCGGTATGGATCATCCTCGTTATCATGCGCCATGGACTTATGGCGAGGAAGCACAGAAAATATTCATCCAGTACGACTCGCTGCGTTATGCGCTCCTGCCTTACATCTACACCAGCGCCTGGGATATGTACAAGACCAGCCGTCCGCTGATGACACCTTTGTTCTACGATCATCTGCAGGATGTCAATACCTATCAGATTTCAGACCAGTACATGTTTGGCCGCGACATGATGGTGTGTCCTGTAACGGTGAAGAATGCACTCTCGCGTCCTGTTTACTTCCCCGGTGGCGACTGGCTCGACTTCTGGACAGGTGAGCGCATCAGCGGACGCCAGTACAAGTCGTTCCTCACACCTATCGAGATCATGCCTATCTTCCTGCGCCGTGGAGCCATCATTCCCCGTCAGGAAGCCATGCAGTACGTGGACGAGCGCCCCAACACCAACATCTCGCTGCTCATCTATCCTTCCGAGCATTCGGTGTATGAAATGTACGAGGACGACGGCAAATCGCTCGATTATCAGAAGGGAGTTTATGCCGTCACCAAGATGGAGAGCCGACTGGTACAGAACGAGTGGATACTCAACATCACGACTCCTAAGGGCGACTACAAGCCTGTTTCGCACTACTACAGCGTAAGTGTTTACCTTGACAAGAAGCCTAAACTCGTTACTGTAGCCGGCAAGTTTGTCGATGGATGGAAGTACGACGAGAAGTTGCGCTTACTTACCTTCGATGCAGGCGAGGGCGATATAGAAGTGGTTGTCAAGATGTAAAATCAAGACTTTTGGGGATGAATACTTTGCCATGAAGCATATGGCTTTAACTTCTCCAACTACTCTAACTTCTTCATTTGCATTTATAAAGATATTACTATGTATAGAAACAGATTCTTCTTATCGGTTGCCGCCGTGCTTGCAGGTACGGTGGCAATGGCTCAGGGCTCTTACAAGGCTCTGAAGTTCAAGACAGCCACCTCGCTCTACAACTACGAGATGCTGCCAGTACACGCTCAGAACTATGAGCGCCAGAAGGCTTTCGAAAAGGCTTGCCAGTCGAAGGAAGCCATGCAGCAATACGTGAGCCAGTTGCGCAGTCGTTTTAGTCAGTTGGCTGGCGAAATGCCACAGCGTGGCAAACTCAATGCCAAGGTAGTGGGCTCGTTGAAGGGCAACGGCTTTATAGTCGAGAAGATTGTCTTTCAGAGTACGCCAGGCCGTTACGTCACAGCCCATCTTTATCTGCCCGAGAAGGTGCAGGGCAAGATTCCTGCCTGTATCGAGATGTGCGGACATGGACTCGACGGAAAGGGCACGGGGTCGGGAAGTGCTGAGCAGTTGGCTGTCAATGGTATTGCTTCCATGGTGGTCGACCCCTTCTCACAGGGTGAGCGCCAGCAAACCATCGATGCACAGGGCAAGAATCTTACCCGTGGCGTAACTACCGAGCATACACTCATTGCTCCGGGCTTCATCCTCCTTGGCAGCAGCCTTGCCGCACAGGAGTTTTTCGACAACAGCCGCGCCATCGACTATCTGCTCAGTCGTAAGGACATTGATGGCGACAAGATTGGTTGTTATGGCTTCTCGGGAGGCGGCACGCAGTCGTCTTATCTGGCTGCTCTCGACGACAGAGTGAAGGCAAGTTGTGTGGGATTGTTCTTCTCGTCGCGCGAAAGAACCCTGGAGACTCAAGGCCCAAGCGACGGATGTCAGTGGATTCCAGGCGAAGGACGCGAGCACATCGAGATAGCCGACATGGCGATGATGAATGCGCCAAAGCCTTTCCTGATTCTTGACGGACGTTTCGACTTCGTTGACCATTGGGGAGCCTTGCGTGGCTATGAAGAGGTGAATCGTTGCTACAGTCTGCTGGGAGCGCCCGATGCTGCCGAACAGTTTTATTACGACGACGGACACGCCATTCCCAAGCCCAGCCAGGACAAGATGGTAAGCTTCTTCCGCAAGGCTCTCTTGGGCGATGCACAGGGCGAGGTGAAGCCTTATACTTACTGGCGTAGTGACGACATGCGTTGCACCAAGACAGGACAGGTAAACTTGGAATACAAGGATGCGCTCAGCTCCATGCAGGAGTGTGAGGCACAGATGGACAGGCTGTCAGCCCAGCGTCAGGCTTTCTGTTCGCAGTCGGCCGACAAGGTGAAGGATGGCATTCTAAAGCTGTTGGGACTTCCTGGACTGAACGATCATTGGAATGCTATTGAGACTCGCCACGAATCGCAGCGCGACGTAGAGGAATATCGTTATCAGCTCGATTGCGAAGGTCAGTATCCTGTTCCTGTCATCGTCAGGATTCCGTCGGTTGCCAATCAGCAGTCGAAAGTTTGCATCCATCTTGCTGATGCAGGAAAGGCAAGTCTGCTGATAGAGACCGATCGTCGTGATGCATTCTCCGACGGCACGATTCATGTCTATGCCGATCTGCGAGGTTTTGGTGAGACGAGCGACATTTTCGAGTACAACCTTTCCAAGTATTGGAATACTCAGTATCGTTCTGCTGTAACTGCCCTTCATGCAGGCAAACCGCTCATTGGTCAGCGTGTGCAGGATTTGCGCACCATTCTCAATTTCTGTTCGGCTGATGAAAAGTTGAAGGGCCGCCAGATAACAGTCAAGGCTGACGGAATGAACGCAGTCGTAGTGATGCATGCTGCTGTGCTCGACGAGCGATTGGCTGGTGCCACACTCACCCGCACATTGAAGACCTGGCGCAATTACATTCAGCACCCCGTGCAGCACGACATGATGTCGAACGTCATTCCTGGTGTCTTGCGCTGTTACGACATTCCCGATCTTCTTGCGTTGGCAAAGGGAAGGGTCGTTATCCAGGACTAAACGCAGTATCAAGATTCCTGTTATCGACGTAAGGAATTTAGAAGCCATCCTCGCCCGACAAGTGCTCGTGGAATGCAGCGGAAAAGAGACCAACAGCCTGGGAGAGGAAAGCTGACTGAGGGCTGAAAAGCGTCTCAGTTTCAGTTGTTTCAGTTATTTTTAAGAGGGGTTCCAACTTCCGTTTTTGTTCTTTTTTCTTTACTATATTATTATATAACTATTTAATATATATATAGTTATAATATATATATAATATAATAAAAATTGAAAAAATGAAAACACACAACCCTCTTAAAAATAACTGAGACAACTGAAACTGAGACAGTAGATAACTTAGTTACTTCTCTAAAAGGCTAATAATCAGTTGTTTACCAAGAAACGAAAAGGTAAATATGAAGTATGACGTCTCAAAAAAGACAGCTCCAAAGGTGCTAAAACAGGGAAAATGAACGAAAATAGTGCCATTTTTGCTCTCACAGGCATCAAAATCCATGCACGAACCTATCGTTCCGATGATTTTCCCTGTTCTCGATACGCACGTAAGTAGAGCCAAATTCATGTATCCTGACCTCATTTGGAAGGAATTATGCGGTATGATGGGCAATCCACCATCACACACTTGCCTATTTGAGATGCGTAACGATGCTTTGCGACTCAAAAAGGCGTCAAAAATCACTTTCCCTCAGTTGGAGGCAGTAAACTGTCCAACTGGGAATTTTCTTTCAAATATTTTAGTACGCATTTCATTTGTTTTCCAATTTTTTTTTTATCTTTGCATAAGATAAGCTGCACTCGGCAATTTGAAAGCAAGCTTTCATTGCGCTCATTTGCATTATCTTTGCATAAGATAAGCTGCATCTCAGCATAACATTCAAGCAAGCTTGATGTTCTGCATTCGATTTGCATTATCTTTGCAAAACATTCAACACTTAAAAACTCAATAATAATGAAACATTTGGATTTTTCACTCTTCACATTTTTTGCCTTGCTGATATTCTCTCAGCCATCTTTCGCCCAGAAACCGAATGCGAAACAACTGCCAGTGCGAGAGAATTACGAGTGGCAAGGTGAGTTGCCCGTTTACGTCGAACAACTCAAACAGGAACTCACATACCCTATGGCATGGGGTAACAGTCCTATCAAAAACTTTGCAAAATGGAAGAAGGCTGCCCGTCAGAAGATATTTGAATGTATGATGGCACCACCTCGCCGAGCCAAGTCGTGGGACATGAAGGTGATAGCCGAAGAACAACGAGATGGTTATCGTGCACAGAAAATCAGCTTCTGTGTCAACGCCTATGCCCGCATCACAGCCTATCTTCTTATACCCGACGGCAAGGGACCTTTCCCTGCCATCAATGCCCTCCATGACCATGGAGCCCACCTCTACATCGGCAAGGAGAAGATGATACGTCCCTTTGATGTCGACACCGCCGTTGTCGCCGACGCTGATGCATGGGCAAAGAAGTTGTACGAAGGTCAGTATCTTGGCGACTATCTTGCCCGTCACGGCTATGTAGTCTTCTCTGCCGACGCACCTCTTTGGGGCGAGCGTAGCCGTAAGGAAGGTATCGACCGCAACAAGTATGATATTATCGCCGGCAACATGATGATGCTTGGACGCGACCTTTCTGCCTTTATGACCTACGACGATATGGCTGGAACCGATTTCCTGTCTACTCTCCCTATGGTCGATAAGGACAGGATAGGATGTGTGGGATGTTCTATGGGCGCATACCGTTCCTGGATGCTTGCTGCCCTCTCCGACAAGATCAAGGCGAGTGCCAATATCTGCTGGATGATCACTACCGACGATCAGCTTACCCTGCGTTATGGACGAAAGGAGAACGGAGGGTTTGCCAACTGTATTCCTGCACTCCGTCAGTACCTCGACTATCCTCACATCGCCTCCTTGGCTTGTCCTCATCCTTCTCTCTTTATTAGTGGCACCCTTGACCATCTTTTCCCCGTCCCCGGAGTCAAGAAGGCTTTCGAGCAGATGCATGCTGTATGGAACAGCCAACATGCAGACTCTCTCCTTACCACCGAACTTTGGGACGTGCCTCATTCCTGCGGACTTCGCATACAGCAGAAGATTCTCCAATTCCTTGACCAAAACCTTTGATGGAGGAATGAAAGGGACTTCCTGTAAATGAGCACGCCAAAATCTCCTATAAGCAGCACGCCCTTACATGGCGTTCCAACTGAACAGGTCGAAGCTTTTTCGGATGAAGCGAAGAAGGCTTTCAAATTTCTCAATATTGTAATTTGAAAGCCTTCTTTTTCTTCTTAAACAATTTCGGTTGCAGCCAATATCCCAATTTGGTACACAGAATTCCGATGCAGGCTCCCGCCACGACATCGTTCAGATAATGCCGGTTGTTGTAGACTCGCAGATAGCCTGTCAGCGTAGCCATGGCGTAGCCCGAATATCCTATCCATGGCGACACGTCCTTATATTCTTGATACAGCATCTCTGCACCCATGAATGCCCTCGCCGTATGACCCGATGGAAATGACCTGCAGTCTCTGCCGTCGGGTCTTTCCTCGTTTACAGCCGCCTTCATGCCGAACGTAATGAGTCCCAATGAAGCGTATGACAGCGCTATGATACCCAGGCGTTCTTTAGGTTCGTTTTTCCCCTTTACGCCTGCTAACCTCAAGCCCCAGGCCGTTGCCATGGGTGCAAACTGCAATACTTCGTCAGCCCTCAGATGATGCCTTCCCTCAGCCGACAGCCCTTTCTGAACCTCGCGCTTCTGTTGCGCAAACCAACCATGGTTCTGAACATACAGCGCAGCCAGTCCTGTTATGACTACAGGTACCAGTACGTCCTTCGGTCGCAGCACGGGTTTGCAGTCTGCCGTCATCATGGGGGCGGGCAATGGTCTTGTTGCGGCTACAATAGAGTCGGTCTGTACTGTTACCGTTGTTTTCAACGAGTCCACCGACACCATGGCAGAATCCTGCGCCCACAGCACAGAGTTGCAACAGCACCAGCAAACAAGTCCCAGCAGAACCCTCCGTCGTAGGCACGAAGGCAAAAGAACTGATAAATCCATCATCATTTTGAATGTATAAAAAGTCTATTTTGTGTGCAAAAGTACGAAAACTTTTTGATTATCAAGAACTTTTTACTAACTTTGCACCCGAATTTAGACAAGTATCAGGCAGCCTGTCGCCTATTAGAGTAGGACAGGACAGCCTTGTCGCAAGCGTTTTCGGAAGGATATTGCACCCTATTAATGGCTGGGAGGGTGAATTCAGCCTTCTGCATTGAATACATTAATAAGGTAAAAAAGATTTGAAAACATTTTTAGAATTAGGCGTCAGCGAGGACATTCGCCGCGCTATTGAGGAGCTTGGATTCGAGAATCCAATGCCCGTACAAGAAGAAGTAATCCCCTATCTCTTAGGCAACAAAAACGATGTCATCGCGTTGGCACAGACGGGTACAGGTAAGACAGCATCCTATGGCATTCCTGTCATTCAGAAGACCGATGCTCAGAACAAGCAGACACAGGCCATTATCCTGAGTCCTACCCGTGAGCTTTGTCTCCAGATAGCCGATGACCTCAACAGTTTCGCCAAGTACATTGACGGACTCCACATTGCTGCAGTCTATGGCGGAACCGATATAGGCAGTCAGATACGCACCCTCAAGCATGGTGTACAGATTATCGTAGCCACACCTGGTCGTCTTCTCGACCTCATCAATCGTGGCGTGGCTCAGTTGGAGCATGTGAACAATGTTGTATTGGATGAGGCTGACGAGATGCTCAATATGGGTTTCTCCGAGAGCATCAATGCCATCTTCGAGAATGTACCAGCGGATAGAAATACACTTCTCTTCTCTGCTACTATGAGCAAGGAGATAGAGAAAATAGCGCTCCACTATCTCCACGACCATAAGGAGATCGTTGTAGGCTCACGCAACGAGGGTGCCGAGCACGTCAATCACATCTACTATCTGGTGAACGCCAAGGACAAGTATCTTGCCCTGAAGCGTGTCGTAGACTTTTATCCCCGCATCTTCGCCATTATCTTCTGTCGCACCAAGTTGGAGACACAGGATATTGCCGACAAACTCATCCGCGATGGTTATAATGCAGAGGCTCTTCATGGTGACTTGAGTCAGCAGCAGCGCGACCTCACCATGCAGAAGTTCCGTAATCACAATGTGCAGTTCCTTGTGGCCACCGATGTTGCTGCCCGAGGACTTGATGTCGACGACCTTACTCACGTCATCAACTATGGACTCCCCGACGATATTGCCAGCTACACCCATCGTAGTGGACGAACAGGTCGTGCCGGAAAGAAGGGTACCTCGATCTCTATCATCCACACCCGCGAGAAGTTTAAGGTGAGACAGATTGAGAAACAGATAGGCAAAGATTTTATTGACGGCACCCTTCCTACTCCCGAGGAGATTTGTAAGAAACAGCTCTTCAAGACTATGGACGACATCATGAAGACCGATGTTGACGAGGATCAGATAGAGCCTTATATGGCAGAGATCAACCGCCAGTTCGACTACATCGACAAGGAAGACATCATCAAGAAGATGGTTACCATCACCTTTGGTAAGTTCCTCGACTATTATAAGAATGCTCCTGAGATAGTCAAGCCCGAAACCGGCAAGGGCTCTCGTGGCTCTCGTGGTGAGGGTAGAGGCTCAGAGGGTCGTGGAAAGGTGTCTAACGGTCGCCGCAAGCACGAGGCTGAGGCTGGATACAAGCGTCTCTTCATCAACTTAGGTAAGGCGGACGGCTTCTATCCTGGCGAGATTATGCAGTATCTGAACAAGCATGTGAAGGGTCGCCAGGAGGTGGGACACATCGACTTGCTCTCTAAGTTTGCCTACATTGAGGTTCCCGAGGAGGATGCCAAGCGTGTGATGAAAGCTCTCAACGGCACAGAGTACAAGGGCAGAACCGTTCGTTGCAACGATGCCGACGAAGAGGGTCATGGACGTAGTGCCCGTGGCAGTCGTAGCGAGAGCCGTGAGAGCCGCAAGGGCGGCAAGGGCAGCGAGAGCAGAGGCAAGGGCAAGGGCAGTCGTGCAGAAAGTCGTAGCCGTAAGCCTCGCAGAGAAGAGGAGACAGGCGACTGGCGTCAGTTCTTCCAGCACAACGACAACGTTAAGTTCAAGGGCGAGGAACCCAACTTCGAGGAAGAAGGCTGGGCACGCCGCCGTCCTAAGAAGAAGTAGTCGACTTAGCGACAGAACTCGCAAGTAAAAGTACTGAATTTTAGCCTTTTTCTATATTGGGAAGGGCTAAAATTGCAGTCATAATCCTTCTGTATAAATATTCATTGCCTAACAGGACTTAACTGTGAAAAAATAATTTCCCAGTTGAGAAAAAATTTTTTTCCAGTTGGGCAGATTCCTTTTCCCAGTTAGGGCGTGTTTTTTTGGTAATTATGGAATAAATATACGGTATAATTATTCTTTTATTTTCTCAATTTTCACAAGTGGTTCAAGCACGCCCTGTTTTACTCTAATTGAGCAAGCTTTGAGCGCATTTTTTAACGTTAATTA
>OBAI01000928.1_pt1 | contig 25920 bp, 18 predicted proteins | sample 1517461 | NCBI WGS metagenome assembly OBAI01 (sample SAMN04571696, study PRJEB22368) | human gut metagenome | biome: human gut; material: stool | host: Homo sapiens | place: Luxembourg | collected 2012-06-29
TGGGCGGCTCGACGCAGCTGCCGATGACGGTCATTGTCGATGCGGACGGGAAAATTGTGTACAACAAGGTCGGGTCGGTGACGCTGGATGTCCTCGAAGGGCTGGTAAAGCCGTTGCTGCCCGAAAAGGAAGACGACACGCCGGTTGGCTACGAAGTCGGCATGAAATGCCCTGATTTCACGGTTTCGCTGTACGGGGAAGAAGGCGGCGAATTTACGCTGTCGGCGCAGCAGGGGAAAGTGACGGTCATCAACTTCTGGGCGACATGGTGCACGCCGTGCGTGGCGGAGCTGCCGTATTTCGCGGAGCTGTATGCGGAGTACGGCGACGAAATCTCGCTGGTGGCGATTCACTCGAACCTCGTGACGGATGATGTGGACAAGTTCCTCGCGAAGGAGAACCTTGACATGCCGTTCGCGCTGGACAAGACGGGCGCGGTGATTAAGTCACTGGGCGGCTCGACGCAGCTGCCGATGACGGTCATTGTCGATGCGGCCGGGAAAATCGTGTACAACAAGGTCGGGTCGGTGACGCTGACGGTGCTGGAAGGGCTTGTCGCGCCGCTGCTGGCGGAGTAACCAATCAATATGGGCAGGGGGATTCGTTCTCCCTGCTTTTTTCAATTGTAACAAATGCGTCGGAACGCTTGCGAAACGGGTGCAAGGCTGGTATCATGAAGGCAGAAATCACCATAGGAGGGAAAACGCATGAAGAAACTGCTGTGCGGGATATTGTGCCTGCTGATGCTGTTAGGCTGCGCGTCAGCGGAGGGGTATTGGTACGCCGCGAAAGGCGACAATGGCTTGTGGGGGCATATCGACGAGATGGGGAACTGGGTGATTCCGCCGAAATTCGACAGTGCGGGCGACTTCCGGGGCAATTATGCGTGGATTCAGCAGGGCGACCGGGAGGGGTTCGCGAACCGCGATGGCGAAATTGTGCTGCTACTGGATGAGAATGTAGTGACAGACAGCGGCTATGATGGCTTCTATTACGGCGGACGCGAAACGGGCATTTGGCTGCTATACAAGAAGGCGACGGGGAAAAACAGTCTCGGCACGGAATGGCTGGAAGGCTTCTTTGATGTGCAGAGCGGTGTTTACAGCGGCTTGAAGTGGCGGGGCGTGAATCATAGGGAGTCGAACAGCCGCTTGATTGCCGTGGCAGACGAAACCGGCAAGTGGGGCTATGTCAGCCGCGATACGGGCGAAATGGTGATTCCGGCAAAGTATGATTCGGACAACATGGGTTCCAATTTTTATGACGGGTATGCCGTTGTCACATTCTGGGACGATGATTACAACATTGTGCAGACGCTGCTGCTGGACGAAACGGGGAAGGAATATCCCCTGCCGGAGGGCATCAATGCGGCGAACTGCGATACCGTGATTAGCGGCGGGCTGTTTGAGGTGGTGGACGAGAACGGCTTATACGGCTATTGTAATACAAGCGGCGAAGTGGTGATTGAACCGCAGTTTGCGTATGCCTTCGAGTTTGAGGATGGCTATGCGGAGGTTGAATTGACCGACGGCACTTATGGTGTCATCGACCAAACGGGGAAAGTTGTGATGCGCACGACGGATACGCACTATGCAGACGTCCGGCATGGCTGCTATGTGCTGCCGACGGGCGAACACAGCTTCACGATGTACAGCGTGGCGGGCGAGGAGCTGTTCACCCTGCAAGGCGAAAATATCGTGCGGCTGTGGACGCCGGAGGAGAACGGCTTGTGCATGTACGTTGTGGAGAAGGGCAGACAGCGCCGCTGCGGTTGGGTGAACATGCAGGGCGAAATCATCAGCGAAGCGAAGTGGACATTCCCGGAATACGACCAGCCGGACGTGTATTTCCCGTCGGGCTTGCAGGCAGTGTACGATATAGACGGCACGAGGCTGGCAGGGTATCTCGACGAAAGCGGCGAACTGGCGATTCCGCTGCAATTCAGCTTTGTGACGCAGTTCTACGGCAAGCTGGCGTATGTGGGAATGGTGCAGGACGACGGCACGACCCAATACGGCTACATCAACCAGCAGGGCGAATGGGTGTACAGCTGGACGGAATAATCCTTCGGCGGCGGTGGAAAATGAACATCGCCGCTTCTTTTGTGCCTTGACATGGAATGTCCTCAATGGTATAATAAAGATGATATTGTCCATCTGTCTGCACGGCGCTGCGGGAAAAAGCGGCAGTGCCCGTTTGGAGGCGCGGAAAACACATGACGCAGGGGGATGAGCGCATGAAAGCTGCGAAAGCGTCGATTCGCCAGCGCCTGACCCACAGCAAACTGCCGATGCTGGTGCTGGTCGGCGTTGTTTTATTTGCGCTCATTTTCCTTGGGATGCGCTTTTTCACCCGCTATACGCGCGAAGAACTCTATCGCGAAAGCCAAAATCAGCTGACGGAAATTACGTCGCAAATGTACGAGAAGCTCTCCATCACGCTGGAACAGCAGTGGGATTTCCTGACTGTAATGGATAGGTCCGTAGCTTTCTACGCCCCGACGACACAGGAGGCACTCGTGCAGCTGCTTCAGGCGACACAGAATCAGCTGATGTCGCAGGACAGCGCCCTGCGAATTTGCCGATACGCTTGGCATGACGGGGCGACAGTGTTTCCTTATTCGCGGCAAGGGCGGCGATGAAAATCAAATGGTCTTTTCCCTGCCCATCATGCAGTCGCTGACGGTTGCGATGGGGGAAAAGAGCATCCGCATCACGCATCTGGTGCTGCTCAAGGGCATGAGCAGCCTGACGCCGTTCTTCCGCAGCAGCGCATTTCACACGCAGAACAGCACCTATGTCGTCATCAGCGACGGCGTGAAGATGTATTCCGACGCGGCGGATGAGAACATCAACTTTCTGGGACGGAACATTTACCCGGCGTTGCGGACGCTCCGCTACCCGCACGCGGGCAATTTTGATAACTGTCTGACGGAACTTGAAGCATCCGACAATCATTTCACCTGCACCGATGTGCTGGTGGACAAAACACAGTATTTCTTGTGCATGAAGCGCCTAACCGGATGCGACTGGACGATGCTGTTCCTTGTGCCGGGGGTGGAGGTTGCTGCCGGTGCGCGCGCAATGGTGGATTCGATTACGCTGATAGTCAACATTGCGTTCTTCGTCCTGCTGCTGCTGACGGTGGGGGCAATGTACTTCCTGTTGACGGCGATGCAGAACCGGGAGCGCTACGCCGTGGAGACGGAGAACGCGCAGGCGCTTGCACAGGCGAACGCGGAGCTGGATCGGGCGCGTCAGGCGGCGGTGGATGCGCTGAAACTGGCGGAATCCGCCAACGTATCCAAGACGGCGTTCCTGACGAATATGAGCCATGACATCCGCACCCCCATGAACGCCATCATCGGCTTGACGAACCTGATGCAGCACGACCTGAACAATCCGGAGAAGCTGCAGGCGTATATCGACAAGCTGCATACATCCAGCGAGCATCTGTTGGGGCTGATTAATGACGTGCTGGACATGTCCAAAATCGAGAGCGGCGCGGTGACGCTGCGCATGGATGAAGTCAATCTTGCTGAGCAGATTGAGCAGATTGAAGCCATCATCCGCCCGCAGACGCGCCAGCGCGGGCAGCACTTTATCGTCCGCGCGAGCCAGATTCACCACGAGAATTTCATCGGCGATGCGACCCGTCTGCGGCAGGTGCTGCTGAACATCCTGTCCAACGCGGTCAAGTACACCCAGCAGGGCGGCGAAATCAGCCTTGACGTGCGCGAAGTGTCCCGCAGCGGGCATTCGTATGTGAAATATGCCTTTGTGGTCAAGGACAACGGCATCGGCATGACGGAGGAGTTCCAGAAGCACCTGTTCGACGTGTTCACCCGCGCAGAGAATTCCGTGACGAACAAGGTGCAGGGCACGGGGCTGGGCATGGCGATAAGCAAGAGCATTGTGGACATGATGGGCGGCGTGATTAACGTCGAGAGTGCGCCGGGCGAAGGCAGCCGCTTTGAAGTGCTGCTGGAGTTCAAGGTGGACGCACAAGCGGATGACCGCGCGCACACGGTGAAGGACTGCCGTCTGCTGCTGGTCGGCTATGCACCGGGGCGCGTGGCGGACGTGCAGGATGCGCTGGAACACACACCCGTGACGGCGGAGGCGGTCGAGCGCCCTGAAGACGCGGTGAGCATCCTGCGGCAGGAGGATGTGGACGTAGTGCTTTTGTCCTGCCAGTACCGCGCGCCGGAGATGCTGCGCCCTCTGGTTCGCCAGATGCGCGAGGCCGCCGGGAAGCCGATTTTCGTATTCTGTATGCAGGCGGGGCAGCGCGAGGAAGTGCTGGATATCATCAGCGCCTGTGGGCTGGACGGCTTTGTGCCGCTGCCGTTCTTCCTCTCCAATCTGGAGAACGAGATGGCGAAACTGCGTACGGAATTTGGCAATATCGGGAACGTGGACGGCACATCGGTGCTGAACGGGATGCGGCTGCTCTGCGCGGAGGACAATCCGCTGAATGCGGAAATTCTGGAAGAACTGCTGCACATGCAGGGCGCGACCTGCACGATTTACAGCGACGGCAAGCAGCTGGTGGAGGCGTTCGACCACGTCCGCCCCAGCGACTACGACGTTATCCTGATGGACGTGCAGATGCCTGTGATGAACGGCTACGAAGCGACGCGCGCCCTCCGCGCCAGCGACAACCCCGTCGGCCGGACGATTCCGATTATCGCCATGACCGCGAACGCCTTTGCGGACGACATCCAGCAAAGCATGGATGCGGGCATGGACATGCACCTTTCCAAGCCGATTGACATTGCGGTGCTGGAAAAGACGCTGAGCCTCTTCCGCACGGACAAGAAGAACCATGGGCGTGCGGTGTTTAAGAGGAGAGTCATGGAGATGGAGAAGTGAGGGGAAAAGCCTCCGGTACGCATAGTTGAAATCAAAAAAGGGGTTGTCACAATTTGTGGCGACCCCTAAAAACTTATCGCAACAGTCTTTCCCAATCATCAGGGAAACCAATACATTTGAGATTCACGTCAGGGCATTCATCAATAATCGCGCGAAGATTCAGAACGAACGTATTCCAAATGCTTTCTCCGTGCATGATGTATTTGAGTGCAAGGCAGTCAGTAAAGAGTCTTGAATTTGCATATTGGCTTTCTTTCGGTGGCAGTTTTGCGAGCGAATTGAGAGGCATGTTATATAGTCTGCCATAGTGAGCACATATGTTGCGAATCTCGACAAGTGCGGCGAACCAACTTTTGACATATACAAACCCGGTTTGGAAGTTCAGTGCTATTGCTTTTTGATCCTCTCGTTTCATGAGCGAATACAGTGTGGACAATGCTCCGAGGGAGAGAAGTTCAACCACAACCCAAATAGGAAAATGCCCTTCGTATTTTTGCATGTGGTGAACCACCATTGGTTTTTTTGACTGCTTTCTAATCTCGGCATCCACACGTTCATTGAAAACATCGAACATATCTTTTCCGAACACACCGCTTATCCAAGGCTTGAAAAAAGAACGGTCACGATAGCATTCTGCACCGTATTTTATTGCTAAATGATATGAAATACATGACCGCAGTCTGATTTCAACATACTCAATCACGGGACTGATGATATTCCGAAGTCTACTGTCAAACTGATAGAGCGAATAGATTTGTTCAAGGCTTGTACCCTCACGATACTTGTCCGTTTGCTTATCAAGCAAATCAATTCCATAGGCACTCAAACGATAGTAGTTGACAGTTTTCAAAATTTCTTTTGCCTTTGCACAATCAGCGATAATCAGCCCGTGCTTTTCCTGCAAATTTAGAATTTGCTCATCGTAGGTCTTGGGTATCTTCATTTGAACCAAATCAGCCATTTCAGCATTCCCCACAGTAAAAAAAGTCCCACCTTGGTTCGCAGTGCATCTTTCGATGCCTTATGCGTGGTGGGCTCGCTCAATATTATAATATACCCGATTGCCTGTTTTGTCAAGCCCTCGATGAGAATTTTTATGAGTTTGGGCGACTGGGGGCTTACAGTCTGGTCGCGCCCATCTGGCGCGACAATATGTGAGTGGTCGAATGTGCAGCTTGAGGGCGCTCCTGCGGGAGCGCAAAGTTACTGGCAGGGACGCTTCGCTGCCTGCGCCTTTGTTGCTGGCTTCCTTGGGATTGGTCGGACGAGGAACAGTTGGGGCGTTGCCCCAAACCCCACAAGGGACGCTGTCCCTTGACCCTGCAAGGGGGATCCCCCCTTGACCCCTCCGCGCGATTCAGTTAGTCTCTCTACCATGCTCCTTCCGCGTGTTGCTCTGATTTCCCCTTATCCATCCCTAACCTAAAAACCGCGCGGTCTATGTTTCCACAGACCGCGCGGTTCATTTTATACCATCACCAGCGCATATAAAGTTCGCCATTCTCATTCACGTCGATGGTCAGCGTATCGCCCGGTTTCACATCCGCGGCAATAATATGCTTTGCCACCAGCGTCTCAATCTTCGACTGAATGAACCGCTTCAGCGGACGCGCACCGTAGACCGGGTCAAAGCCCTGATCAATCACGGCATTCATCGCCGCGTCGGTCAGCTCCACCTTCAGCTGGCGATCCGCCAGACGCTTGTTCAGGCTGTCCAGCATCAGCAGCACAATCTTGCTGATTTGCTCCTTCGTCAGCGGCTTGTAGTACACAATCTCGTCAATACGGTTCAGGAACTCCGGACGGAAATGCGTCTTCAGCAGCGCATCGACCTGCGCGCGCGCTTCGGGCGTAATGTCGTCGTTCGCGATGCCGCCCAGGATGTACTCACTGCCGAGGTTGCTCGTCATGATGAGGATGGTGTTCTTGAAGTCCACCGTGCGCCCCTGACTGTCGGTGATTCGGCCGTCGTCGAGCACTTGCAGCAGGACGTTGAATACATCCGGGTGCGCCTTCTCCACTTCGTCGAACAGCACGACGGAGTACGGATGGCGGCGGACGGCTTCGGTCAGCTGACCGCCCTCGTCATAGCCGACATATCCGGGAGGTGCGCCAATCAGACGCGATACGCTGAATTTCTCCATGTATTCGCTCATGTCGATACGCACCATGTTCTTTTCGTCGTCAAACAGCGCCTGCGCAAGGGCTTTTGCCAGCTCGGTCTTGCCGACGCCGGTCGGGCCGAGGAACAGGAAGCTGCCCAGCGGACGGTTCGGGTCTTGGATGCCCGCACGGGAGCGCAGGATGGCTTCGCTCACGCGCTTGACGGCTTCATCCTGCCCGATGACGCGCTGATGCAGCGTGTCCTCAAGGTGAAGCAGTTTCTCGCGCTCGCCTTCCATCAGCTTCGCCACCGGGATGCCTGTCCAGCGGCCGACGATTCGGGCGATTTCCTCCTCCGTCACCTTGTCGCGCAGCAGGCTGTCCTCGCCCTTAGACTTCTCGGCGATGGCTTCCTCCGCCGCCAGTTCCTTCTTGAGCTTCGGCAGCTCGCCGTACTTCAGTTCTGCCGCCTTATTCAGGTCATACTGACGCTCGGCGCGTTCCATTTCGGCGTTCACGCGTTCGATTTCCTCGCGCAGCTTGTTCACCTTCGTGATGGCGTTCTTTTCGCTTTCCCACTTCGCCTTCATCTGGTTGAATTCGTCGCGCTGCTCCGCCAGCTCCTTCTGCACCTCTGCCAGACGCGCCTTGGTCAGCTCGTCGTCGTCCTTCTTCAGCGCCGCTTCCTCAATTTCCAGCTGCATGATGTGACGGTTGATGTCGTCCATCTCTGTCGGCATGGAGTCGATTTCGGTACGAATCATAGCACACGCTTCATCCACAAGGTCAATCGCCTTGTCGGGCAGGAAGCGGTCGGTGATATAGCGGTTGGAGAGCGTTGCGGCGGCAATCAAGGCGTTGTCCTGAATTTTCACGCCGTGGAACACTTCGTAGCGCTCCTTGAGGCCGCGCAGGATGGCAATCGTGTCTTCAACAGACGGTTCGCCCACCATGACCGGCTGGAAACGGCGCTCCAAAGCGGCGTCCTTCTCGATATACTGGCGGTATTCATTCAGCGTCGTCGCACCGATGCAGTGCAGCTCGCCGCGCGCCAGCATCGGCTTCAAAAGGTTGCCGGCGTCCATTGCGCCGTCCGCCTTGCCTGCGCCGACAATCGTGTGCAGCTCATCAATGAACAGCAGGATGCGCCCTTCGCTGCGCTTGATTTCCGCAAGCACCGCCTTCAAGCGCTCCTCGAACTCGCCGCGGAACTTCGCGCCGGCAATCAGACTGCCCATATCCAGCGAGAAAATGGTCTTGTCTTTCAGCGAATCCGGCACGTCGCCGCGCACGATTCGCTGCGCCAGCCCTTCGGCGATAGCGGTTTTGCCGACGCCCGGTTCGCCGATCAGCACCGGGTTGTTCTTCGTCTTCCGGCTCAAAATACGGATGACGTTGCGGATTTCGCTGTCACGGCCGATAACCGGATCGAGCTTGTGCTGCCGCGCCATCTCCACAAGGTCAGAGCCGTACTTCTTCAGCGCGTCGTACGTTTCCTCCGGGTTGTCGGTGGTCACACGGGTTGCGCCGCGGACGGCGGAAAGCTCCTTCAGGAACTTCTTCTCGTCGTAGCCCATGCGGGTCAGAATTTCCTTGACGTGGGCGTTCGGCTTCGACGCGATGCCGAGGAAAACATGCTCAACGGAGAGGTACTCGTCCTTCATCTGCTTGGCGCGGTTTTCCGCCTCCAGCAGGGCTTTCTCGAAGTCCGGAGAAATATAAACCTTGTCTGCCTCGCGGCCGGGGCCAGACACGCGCGGAATCCGGGACAGCGCATCATTCAGCGCCGCACGGAAAGCATCCACGCTGATGCCGCACCGGGTCAGCAGCTGCGGGATGAGCGCCTTCGCATCTTCCGTCAGGGAGAGCAGCATATGCTCCTCATCCACCTGCATGTGCTGATATTCCACCGCGATTTGTTGGGCGCGCTGGAGAGCTTCCATCGTTTTCTGGGTGAACTGGTTCGTGTTCATAACCAAACCTCCTTCCGAGGGTTTGACTTTCTTTGACTTTCGTCAGACTCTATTGTATTCATTTTCTCCTGTTTGTCAAGAGGTTTTTTTGAAAACTTTTTGTGAACATGTGAGAGCGTCGTTCTGTGTGATAATAGAATAGGGCAGATACTTCTGCTTAAGCCGTTTGCGATTACAAACCGCAAAAATGCATGATTTTCGAGAGCTTTGCGATAGTAATCCTAAAAAAATCCAAATTTCTCACATTTGACACGCCCCCTTCAATGCGCTATAATCATCTCCGAAACCATCTTGCAGGAGGTCAACCCATGATTCGACGGGCGACGGAGGCGGATCTGCCGGAAATGCGGCGCGTGTTTGATGCCGCGCGCGCGTATATGGCAGCGCAGGGGAATCCGAACCAGTGGGAGCCGGGGTATCCGACGGACGAGGTGCTTCGCGGCGATATGGCGCGCGGCGGACTGCATGTGCTGGCGGATGATACGGGGATTTACGGCGCGTTCGCGTTCCTGACCGGGGATGACCCGACGTATGCGGAGATTGATGGCGCGTGGCTGTCTGACCGCCCATATGCGACGATTCATCGCGTTGCGTCGGACGGGACACATCGGGGCGTGTTTGCCGAGGTGATGGCGTTTGCGATGGCGATGCAGCCGCACTTGCGAATTGACACCCATGCGCTCAATCTTCCGATGCAGCGCCAGATTGAGCGGTTCGGGTTTCGGTACTGTGGCGTGATTCAGTGCCGGAATGGGGCGCGAATGGCGTTTGAGCGCGTACCGGAAAAGAAGTGATTTTGCACTGCGCAGAAAAAACCGCCTGAAGGTGTATACTGCGCATGGAAACTTTCATGCAGGAAGGAGTTCGGAAGGCTAACACTCGAATTTATCGGCGGCTTTTTTTCTTGCGGGAACAATATAAAACAGCAAGCTGAGTAAAAAGGCTCGGCTTGCTGTTTTTCAACCTCCATAAATGCCAGACTGCATAAAAAGAGCAGGAACATGGGAGTGCGCAAAGGAATCGGAAAGCCCTTGGGCGCCTTTTACCCCAGCAAGTCCTTTAACCAGCCGATTGCCTCGGTTTCCTTGTGCACATCCGCGCGCAGTTTCTTCTTCTCCATGTCAATTGCATCCCGATACACCCGAATTTCCTTCGCAAAATCCCCGCCTATCTCCGCACGCCGCTGATACACGCTCCTTGACGCTTCCTCAACTTCCGCCTTATCAAAGTTAATATTTGTCCCAAAGTACAAATTATCCTGATTTCCCGCGCCCCAGTTCATATCATTCAGCGTATCAATCACCGCGGGCGAGAAATAAATGGAGTAGCTTTCCAGACAGTTATTAACCGTCGCAACATATTGGTCAACAGCCGTTGCCGGGTCGTGGCGCACCAAGCAGTCAATGATGTGCTGGCACAGGGCAATGGTTTCCTGCGGGGCTTGATGCGGCACAATCGGGCGCTCGTACATCAAGCCCAAGAGGTACTTCTGGCAGTAACGGAAGGCGTTCAGCACCTTGCGAATCAGCGGGCGGCCCGCCTGACGCAGGCGAGCCATTTCGGCGATATCACCGGTTTCATCCGCGGCAAGATAGCGCGCGTTCAGGGTGTCGATGCGCGCTTTCAATGCCTGTGCGGGCGGCAGAAGGGATTCGACAACGCTGCGGTACAAAGCAGCATCCGCGCCGGACTGCGCGAAGATGTCTGCATCCAGCGCATCTTTCAGGCGTGTATACTGCGCGGTGAAATCCAGCTGCAAGGCGGGCATCTGGTCGATGTAAATCGCCAGTGCGCCGTAATAGCGCAGGTTGAACGCCATCACCGCGTCGTTGTAGGTGTCGGGTGTATCATACTGCGTATGGTAATAGTCGATGTAGAACGGGTGAACGTGCTCCATGTCCTTTTGCAGCAGGAAGCCGTTGACCGTGGATGGAACGCCCGCCGCGTAGTAGGAAAAATCATCGGAATAGGTATAGGTCTGATAGCCTTCGGTCAGCACGCCGTCCGGGAAGCAGCCCTGCGGTTTGGGCGCGTAGGGATAACGCGTGGTGAAGTCGCGCAGGAGCGAAAACATTTCCGGCGCGGAATAGGTTGTGGTGTACGTCGCGAACTCATATGCGGGCAGCTCGAAATTCAGGAACGCCAGCGTTTTGCCGACCCACTCCGGGTGCAGGGTGTTAATCATTTCCCACGCGCCGACCGTCCAGTCGAACTGCGTGTAGCTTGAACCCCATTCCTCTGCGCCGTGCAGGCAGAACACGATGTCATTTTCCGGCTCGAAACCGCTATCCAGCATGGCTTTTGCGGCGGCCAGCACCAGCCCGACGGCACAGCAGTCATCCTGAAAGCCCCAGAAGTGCGTGTCATAGTGACCGCCGAGGAGAATCTGGAATTCGGAGGACTTGCCGCGGATGCGCCCGGTGACGTTGTAGGTTGTCCCCTTGCCGATTTCAACGGTGTTATCCACCTTCAGTGTTCCCAGTACAGTGCCGTGCGGCAATTGCGCGCGGATTTCACGGCTTGCGCGAACGCCGATGGAGCAGGTTGGGATGCTCGTCGGGCCGCAGATATCCTGACTGTTCAGCGCGTCGTCCGCGACCTGCCCGAAACCGCCGACGTTCGCCGCGAGAATCGCAGCTGCGCCCTGATGCTCCGCTTCCAGCATGGGGTAGGTAATCCACCAGTCGGCGCGCTGGTCAATATCCACCAGCACGATTTTGCCCTTGACATCCACACCCTCATAGTCATACATTGTGCCGCGCCCGACATAGACAATCGGGGCGGTGACGCCTTCGGGGACGGTGGATGCCGTGGCGTAGGTATAAACAGGGTATTCCGTGCCGTTCACGGTGAAGGATGCGCCGTTGAACTGCCACTTATCGCACTTCGCCGCCGCCTTTTCGACGTCGGACAGCCCAATGCGGCGCATTTCGTCCGCGAGATAATCCGCCGCGGCGTGTTCCGCGTCGCTGCCTGCCTGACGACCGCCGTAGGTGGCGTTATTATGGAGATGGAGGTCAGTGGCGAGGCGGTGCGCGATGGAATAGGCGTACTGGGAATTGGCGGCGCTGCTGAACGCGTCGTGGAGGGACTGCAAAGAGCGTCGCTGATGCGCGGCGGGGGATTCGTCGGCGCGGGCGCACGAGGGCAGCAGCAGGATGCAGACAAACAGGATGAGCAGGAAAATGAACATCGTAAATCCCTCCTAATGCAATGAAATCGCAGGGGTTTCGCGCCTGCGGGCGCGACAAGGGGGCAATGAAAACAGACGAAGTCTGCGGTCGCCCCCTTGATCCCTTCGCATTCCCTCCCATGTTCCTGTGCAGTAGTGTTTATGGGGGAACGAAGGGGTACACAAACTAAATCAAAGAAACAATAAAAATCTACTATGCAAGAGGGCACCGAAGCAGTCCAGAGGGCGATCGGAAAGCCCTCTGGTCGCCTCCGCAGAGGCGAAACCCTGCATAAACACGCGAGAACAGCAAGTAGATGCAACTAACTCAATCGCGCGAAAGGGTCGAGGGAGGAACTCCCTTGTATGAAAAATGCGACTGCCAGCGCAGCCGCATGATACGTTGGTCAGATGTAGTCGGAAATATAGGGGGCTTCATGCAGCAGCGCGTGGTCAAGACGGGCGATCGCTTCGTCAGAGCCTGTGATGCGCCCGATGCGCGCTAACTTCGCGGCGGTCTTGTAGCCGATGAGCAGGGTCGAGAGCGTCGCGATGCTCATGCGCAGCTCGTAATCCGGGTCGCGGTCGGTCAGCGTGCAGTTCCCGCCCTCGAACCAGACGCGGAACGGGCGGTTGTTCCACGGCAGGAAGGCATCATCAATATCCAAATCGAAGCAGACGCCCTTTTCCTCCGGCGAACAGTGGTAGAGGTGCAGGAACTCTTCCACATCGACGATGCGCCCCATGATGTACGGGCGAATCATCTCGCGGATATCGCCGTCATCCATCTCAAAGGCAATCGGCTCGTTGAAGTAGGAATTGCCGCGCACCTCGTCAATCATCGAGTCGTGCGCGCGAATATACTCCCACAGGCCTTCATGCGCCTCACGGTTGATGTAAATCATTTCCTTGATGTGCATGATATCATCCTTGATGAGGTAGACCATGTAGCCCATCGGGGTAGCGTGCTGGTCGTAGTAGACGGCGACGACGGTGTCATCCTCGTCCCAGCGCCAGTATTCCTCCCACGCCAGCGAGTTGCGGAACAAACACCCGTGGGTGCTGCTGGCAAAGCGCGTGTGGAGGTTCATAAAATCCTTGTTCTCCCAGTTGACACGGCGGACATAGCCGGGCGCTTTCGCCTTGGATGGGATTTGCCTGTCCTTGACGGTGAAGGAGATTTTGTTGGAGATGATTTCCCAGCCGAAGCGGCGGTAGAGCGGGATGGAGTAAGGGAACAGCATCCCGAAGGGCTGTTTGCGCTCCCGCATGTGTACCAGCGCTTGGTACATCAGGCGCTTCATGATGCCGTGCCCGGTGTATTCCGGGTAGGTGCAGACGCTGGTGACGAACCCGATGGGGTACACCGAGTCGTAGATATTCGCCTTCAAGGGGTAGACGGCAATCTGCGAAATGAGGGTTTCGCGGTCAAAACAGCCCAGCACGTCCGCGCGCTTGAGCACGGGGCACTTGGACTGCTTGATTTCCTCGTCCTTCCAACCGGTGTCGAACAGTTCCTGCTCCGTCACCTGAAAGGCATAACGAAGCAGGGCGTTGTACTGGTCAAGGTCGTCGGTCGTCAGCGGTCGTATCTGATAGCCCTGCGGCAAATCCATGCTTTGTTCCATGTAGGGAAACACCTCCTGCGTTACACTGAAATTGTAACGCGAAACGCCGGTGAAGTCAAGGGGAAAAGCGCTGCCGGACTTTTTCAAAATGCGAAGGTTGCACAAATGCGCTTCCTATGCTATAATAAAATGTCCACGGAATGTTCATTAGCGGACATTCCGCGTTCAGACACTTTGCGAATATACCGGGGCGCGCAGGCTGCTCCGTTTTGAAACATTGCAGCAGGAGGTGAGCCGGCACTATGCCGGATACCATGTTCATGAAAGAACGAATGCTCATCACGGGCGGTCACGCGCTTCAGGGAACGGTACACATCAGCGGCGGTAAAAACACGGCGGTGGCGGTCATTCCCGCAACGCTGCTGTGCGACGAACCCTGCACCATTGAGAATCTGCCGGATATTTCGGATGTTCATGCGCTGGTGGATATTCTTTGCAGCCTTGGCGCGAAGGTGAATTACGAGCCGAACCGCTTCATGACCGTTGACCCGCGCCCGGCGGAAGGCTGGCAGGTCTCCTACCGTGATTCGCAGCGCCTGCGCGCAAGCTACTACCTGCTGGGTGCGCTGCTGGGGCGGCGTGGTCAGGCGGAGGTATACCAGCCCGGTGGATGCGAAATCGGGTCGCGCCCGATTGACCAGCACCTCAAGGGCTTCCGGATGCTGGGCGCAAATGTAGAACAGATGGGCGGGCGCATCAAGGCGAAAGCGGACGTGCTGACGGGCACGGACGTTGTTTTTGACTGCGTATCTGTCGGCGCGACGATTAACGTGATGCTCGCTGCTGCCAAGGCACACGGCACGACCATTATCTACAATGCCGCCAAGGAGCCGCATGTCGTGGATTTGGCGAACTTCCTGAACTCGATGGGCGCGCGCGTCAAGGGCGCGGGCACGGATGTTATCCGCATCTTCGGGCGCGATTATCTCCACGGCGCAAACTACACCGTCATCCCTGACCAGATTGAGACGGGCACGCTGATGATTGCGGCGGCGGCGACGCACGGCGATGTGGAACTGACAGGCTGCATTCCGACGCATATGGAAGCGCTGTCGGCGAAGCTGCTGGAAATGGGCGCGCGCGTGACGGAATCCGACGATACCCTGCGTGTGCGCGGAACGCTGTGCGGCTACCGCGGCGTGAACATCAAGACGCAGGTGTATCCGGGCTTCCCGACTGACCTGCAGCAGCCGATGAGTACGCTGCTGACGACAGCGATGGGGCAGTCCATCGTCCGCGAAACTATCTTTGAATCGCGGCTGAAACATCTGACCGAAATTGGGCATATGGGCGCACACGTTCAATTCGTGGACAACGCGACGGCGATTATCGAGGGCGTGCCGGAGCTGTACGGCGCACCGGTAACAGCCACCGACCTGCGCGCGGGGGCGGCGCTGGTGATTGCGGGCTTGATGGCGCGCGGCGTGACGGAAATCTACGAGCCGGAGTACATCGACCGCGGCTATGAGCATCTGGAGGACAAGCTGTGCTCGCTGGGCGCGGAAATCCGGCGCGAGAAGTTCGAGTGACGGGGTTCCGAAGGATGACCATGAACTGTTCAAAATTCATGGCTTCGGATATTGATATATGCCAGGCAGCATCACATCCCTTGCTGTTGGATGCGCTGGCTGCGACGGCTCCATGAATCAGGCGCTTGGCTGCTGATTCCGTGGGACAACCTGCGTGCCTTCGAGTGAATTAGAGTGTGTTTCTAAATTCACCCGGCAGCATTTTCGGCATCTTTTCTTGCACTTCTGCGTCTTCAAACCTCGATTTACCGCCAGTAAACCTTCGGTTTTCATCCTTGAATTGCAAGAAAATCTGCTCGAAACTGCACCGGTCTCATTTTAGAAACACACTCTAGGATAGCAAAACAGCCGCAGAGCAAACAGGAGGTGTTGGCGATGCGGAATCCATTTGGCGTATTGGGGTTGGAAGCGTCTGCCGACGCGGATCAGGTGCGTGCAGCGTATCGCAAATTGGTAAAAACTTGCCATCCTGATAAATTTCAGGACGAAACGGAACGAAAAGCCGCGCAGGAAAAGATGATTACACTGAATCTGGCGTATGAGGAAGCGATGAAGCTCGCGGTCAACCGGACGACGGCATCCGCTGCCTTCAACCGCGAACTTGACCAGCAGGATGCGCTGACACTGGCGGCAAAGATGCTCCGGCAGGATAATCCTGAAGCGGCACTGCGGCAGCTCCTGCGCGCATCCACCCGCGACAGTGCGTGGTACGCCATGCAGGGCAAAGTGCTCATGGCGCTGGAACAGTATGAATCAGCGCATCAGTCCTACCGCGAGGCGATTCGCCGCGAGCCGAACAACAACCTGTACCGGCAGGGGGCGCTGGACGCGGCGGTGGCGCTGAAAAAGTCGCGGACACCGTGGGGGCGCATTCAGAAGCTGATTCGCCGCTGGAAAAAGGAACACGGAGGGGAAAAAAGATGAAAAGGCTGCTGTCGCTGCTGCTCTGCGCGGTACTGGCGCTGTTCTGCGCGACGACCGTACAGGCGGCTGGCGTGTCCATCACGCTTACGGCATCGGAATACGCGCTGCATTATGCCTTTGATGCGGGCGCGCAAGACCCGTTCGTCATCCTCGAATACACAACGCCTGCCGAAAAAGGCTGGATGATGCTGTACAGCGCGGACGGGCATTTTGAGGGCGATGTTTCCCTTGCCTACTCCGGCGCGGGCGGCAAAACGAGCGTCACGCTGACGTCGGCGCGCACGACGGGCAGCATCGGCAAGGCATCGACGACGCTTCCGAAGGCTGCGGATTATCAGAAGCCGACCGGGAAGAGCAACGCGAAAGTGACGGATTTCGTGCTGACGGAAACGCCGGAGGGCTTCCACTACGCGTTCAACGCCATTGGCACGGACTACAGGCTCCTCTATTGGCGAAGCAAGGAACAAACCGTCACCCAGCCAGTTTACCCGGACGAAAACGGGCATTACGAGGGCGACGTTATCAGCGATTTGACCTTCGCGCGGACGCAGTTTACCGTGCAGGTGAAAAGCGGATCGGGCAGCATGAAGAAAGAAGCGACCGTGCGCAAGGGCTACCAGGCGCCGGAAGCGCCGCAGCGGCAGGAGGGGCGCTTGAGCGGCGTGACCGTCTGCATTGACGCGGGACATCAGGAAAACGGGCGCTTCGTCAATGAGCCGATTGGGCCGGGGTTGTCCGGTTCAACCAGCGGCAAGGGCGGCATGGCGCAGGGAACCAAGACGAATCGCCGCGAGAGCATCGTCTGCCTGGAAATTGGGATGCTCCTGCGCGACGAGCTGCTTCGGCAGGGCGCGAACGTCATCATGACGCGCGAAGATCAGACGACGTTCCACACGAACATCGAACGCTGTGAAATCGCGGAAGCGGGCGGCGCGCAGATTATGCTCCGCCTGCACTGCAACAACTCCAGCAACCGCAGCAAGCGCGGCATACAGGTTTACGGCCCGCTGAACAGCGACTATGCCAAAGCGGTTGCGGATGCGGACACCTACCGCGAAATGGGGCAGAAGCTGCTGGACGCGATGAAAATGCGTGTCGGGATGACGCTGGCGAACTCCACGGGCATGGTGCGGCTGAACGACAACTATGTCGGCAACAACTGGGCGAAGATGATGTGCTTCCTTGTGGAGATGGGGTATTTATCGAATCCGGCGGAGGAATATCTGCTGGTGACGCCGGTGTATCAGCAATGGCTGGCGGAAGGCATGGCGGACGGGGTGTATGAGATTGCGGTCGCCCGCGGGTGGGTGCAAGCGCAGTAAGGAAAGGGATTTCGCCTCTGCGGAGGCGACAAGGGGGCAATGAAAACAGACGAATGTCTGCGGTCGCCCCCTTGACCCCTTCGCCCGTCGCCCTCCGGATGTTAGTATATGGCAGTGCTGCTTAGGAGAACGAAAGGCACACTAACTATATAACAGCTGCGATAAAAACCAACAAACATCAGTGGGGATGCGAAGGAGTCCAGAGGGCGATCGCAAAGCCCTCTGGTCGCTCCCGCAGGAGCGAAACCCTGTATAAACACGCGGACACAGCATGAACGTGTCACCAACCGAATCGCGCGAAAGGGTCAAGGGAGAAACTCCCTTGTGGAAAGGAAAACGTATGAAAAGGAAACTGCTGCTGATGCTGCTGTGCGCGGCGCTGGGATTGGGCGCGGCGCAGGCGGAGGTGTACCGAGTGGAGAGTGAGAAGAATGTGCCTGCGGATTGGGCGGAGAAGGATACGCTGCGCCTGACCTGCATTGACACGAACCGCTCAGACGCGATGGTGCTGCAATCCGGCGGGGGAAGCCATGATGGTGGACGGCGGCGAAGGGCGCTATCGCAAGCGCGTGTATGCGACGCTGGATGGATATGGCATCACGGAACTGAAGTATCTGCTCAACACGCACTGCGACGATGACCACCTGCACGGCTTCATCTATCTTATGTACTCCGATTTGTATCAGGTGGATGCGTTCCTGTCGCCCAACACCACGACGTATGTGGACGAAGAGGGCTACCATCAGCAGGCGGTCAAAGCGACGGGGACGAAGAACATCCCCTATGTGCAGATTGGCGACGGCGACGAATTGACGCTGGGCAACGCAAAGCTGACGATTTTCCGCTGCCCCCTGCCGACGGGGCAGAACAACCGCAGTGCCGCCTGCATGGTGCAGTTCGGGGATTCGCGGGCGTTCCTGACCGGCGATATTGACAACGAGACGATGCAGTGGTACGCCGCGACGTATGGCGAAAAACTCCGCTGCGATATTCTCAAAGCGCCTCATCACGGGTTGGCGACGATTCCGGACAGCTTTGTGGAGCAGACACAGCCGCAGGTGCTGTTCGTCCCCAACCGCTCCGCCCTCAGCACGAAGGTGACGGCAGGCTGGGTGAAGAACCACATGCCGGGCGCGGCGCTCTACTTCTCCGGCGACGGGACGGTTACGATGCTGACCGACGGCACGGACTGGTATATCTGGCAAGAACCGAATTACGTCGACCCGCAATAAGGAGGGGCTGCTGATGAAACGCATGATGCGTCTGCTGTCGCTGGCGCTGTGCCTGATGCTGGTGCAGCAGACGGCGTTTGCCGCGATTCCGGAGGATTACGTTGTCCGCCACGGCGACCGCGAATCAAAAAAAATCGCGATTACGGTGGATGACGGCTGGAACATGGATGCTGTGTATAAAATCCACGAATTGAGCATTGAACTTGATTTCCCGGTGACGTGGTTTATCGTCGGCAAGCTGTTCTGCGCGGAAGACCGTGAACTGTGGGAAGACGCGCTGGCACACGGCGATGAGTTCGGCAGCCATACATGGAAGCACGCGCAATTGCTGGAATACTCCGAGTCCAGCGCGGATGCGCAGGTGCGCCTGTCGCAGGAGCGCGTGGACGAGGTGCTGGGCTACCACTATCCGCTGCGGCTGCTGCGCCCGCCGTTCGGGCACTACATGAACTCCGAGAAGAACTTCCTGCCGATTTTCTATGCGCACGGCGTGGAGAAGGTCGTCCTGTGGGATGTGGCGCAGACCGAACCTTATCAGGCGTTCCGCGATACCCAGAACGGCTCGATTCTACTCTATCACGCGCGAATGGCGGACTATGAGTGCCTGAAAACGCTGATTCCCATGCTGCGCGACGCGGGATTCGAGTTCGTGACGGTTTCTGATTTGCTGGGGCTTGAACCGCTGGTGCTGGACAAGCCCGACGATGCGGAAGCGACCGATGCGCCCGAAGCGACAAAGCCCCCGGAAACGACGAAAGCGCCGGCAGTGACGAAAGCCCCGATGCCGACGAATCCGCCGAAGCCAACGAATCCGCCGAAGCCGACGGAAGCGCCGAAGCCGACGGACGTGCCGGAGCCAACGGAAGCCCCGGAGCCAACGGAAGCCCCGGAGCCAACGGAAGCCCCGAAGCCAACGGAAGCGCCGGAAGCAACGGACGTGCCAGAAGCGACGGATGTGCCGGAAGCGACGGAAGTGCCGAAGCCGACGAAAGTGCCAGAAGCGACGGATGTGCCGGAAGCGACGGAAGTGCCGAAGCCGACGGACGTGCCGGAAATAACGAATCCGACGGAAGAAACGGAATAAGCAAACAGCTCCCTGATGGCAGCAAAAATCTGCGTCATTGGGGAGCTGAATTTTTGTTCAAAAACGGAAATTTGTACATTTGTCGTATTATATAAAAACGGGTCAGGGGAATGTGCTTCCCTTGACCCGTATTCGTTTACTTATCCGCCGGACGGTGCGTTGCTTCCCAATGGTCATAGTCATCCAAGAAACTGTATTCCTTTTCGCCGATTTTCCAGCCCGGCATGGTGTCCAGACTGACGGCGTGAATCGCGCTGAAGACGTTCTTCTCTACATCGGGGTTCGTCTCCCGAAGCGTTTTCAGCAGCTGCTTGATTTCCGCGCGCTTCGAGTTGCCGATGCCATCGCCGCTTTTGTCGCGCTCTTCGGTCAGGCGGCAGGCGCAGGCGATAAAGTGCAGGGCGTTGAAATCACGCCAAGCGCAGATGTCCTCCTCATGGATGCAGTACATTGGGCGAATCAGCTCCATGCCGGGAAAATTGCGGCTGTGCAGCTTCGGCAGCATGGCTTGCAGCTGGGCACCGTAGAACATACCCATGACGGTCGTCTCCACAACATCGTTGAAGTGATGCCCAAGTGCGATTTTGTTGCAGCCCATTTCCTGCGCACGGTCGTAAAGGAAACCGCGGCGCATCCGGGCGCAGAGGTAGCAGGGATTTCGCTCGGCGATTTTCGTTGTCTCGAAAATGCTGCTGTCAAAAATGCGGATGGGGATTTCCATCAGGGCGGCATTGTCGATGATGCGCTGGCGGTTTTCGGCATTGTAGCCGGGATCCATGACGAGAAACTCCGTCTCGAAGGGAATGTCGGTGTGGCGCTGCAGCAGCTGCATCATTTTCGCCAGCAGCATGGAGTCCTTGCCGCCGGAGATGCACACCGCGATGTGGTCGCCGGGAGCAATCATCTTGTACTGCTTGATGCCACGGACGAACGGCCGCCAGAGCGACTTGCGGAAATCGGAGAGGATGCTGCGCTCGATGCGTGCAGCAGGGGATAGGGTACGCGGCATGGGGCGTACCTCCTTTGTCGAGTGAATTGGTGTGTTTACCGCGTCTATTGTAGCATACTTTCCTGCGTTTGTCATGGAGAAAATTCGCCGATACCGCATACTGTTTCCGGATCGTTCAGTCCTGCTCATCCTCATTTTTCTTCGGCGTGATGCGCGATAAGACTGGATTGCGATAATAACCATCGGGGTCAAGCTGCATGGTTTTCATAATCGTCGCCGCATCCAGTTTCGCATTGTCCAGCCCATCGTACATTTCAACAGGCTGACCGCCGCAGTTTGACCAAAGATGGCTGTGATTGTTCAATTCACAGAGGCGGTTCGCGAATGTTTCAAACTGCGGCTTGGTAAATTGAATGCCGGCTTCTTCAAGCAACTCCACATAGTAAGAAAATTGATCGCAGACAAACGACAGCAGAATCCCGCGCTGGATTTTTTCCATGATGCGCTGCAAGTACGGCTTGTTTGCTTCTTCGGAAACTGCTTTTTTGCGCCACGCCGCCTTATAATCGTCATACTCCCAGTGGTCATCTCTTGTCCAGAATACAACCTCTGACAACGCCTTGCCGCGCAGAGGCGTGCCGTCGGGCGCAATGGTTTTGGCGTCCGGAGCGACATGGAGGTTTGCCAGAAAGAAACGGAGAGAACGCGCTTCTGGCGTTTCCCAGAAATAATTCGGGTCGGCATACGCATAGAACACATCGTGTGCGGGAACGACACAGGGCTTATCGTCCTGATAGCTCAGCAGCTTGTAATACTCATTCAAGCCCCAAATGTTCGGGTAAATCAGCATTCTATGAACCAGCTCGGCATCCTGAATGCTGATGGACGTCTCCTCTTCGTACAGGTCAGGCAGCAGCATGATGGCATAGGCATGCTTTTCAACGCGCACAATTTCCGCAAAGGAAAAGAAATCCTTGCGGAGAATCTTTTTCTTGGCAGTCAATTCCGGCTCAACATGCTGAAAAAGCTCCCATGCGTGCCAGAGTGTCATCGTCCCATAAAGATTGGCACAGGCATCAAAGAAACGGTGGAGGAGGCCAAGACGCGCTTGCCCTTCTGCGGTGCTGTTGTCAAGTCGATGATGGGTGTCGATGGCAAGCCGTGTGTATAGGCGAGAAAGTTCTGTTTTGCTGACGAGTTTGGGCATTTTGACGCTCATGCGGATTCCTCCCTTCAAGCGAAAAAACAACTGCTTTCATCGGCGATTATAACACGAAATCACGATGGGGGCAAAGGGAATTTTCTTTTTTGCAAAAGCGGTGGAAAATGCGGATTTTCCCTTGACGGACAGGGCAAATTTTGCTACAATAAGCCTTTGGCTGAGGGGCATTTTCCTCTCGGCTTCATAGGGGACTGATACTATTTCTGGATTCACCTGCGCCATTTGCTTGCGCCTTTTCATCCGGAAATAGTATGAATACGGAAAGGAAAGCAACATGTCAGAAAAACAGGAACAGCAGAACACGGAACGCAGCCGGATGCTGGGCACGATGGAGATGCGCAAGCTCGTGCCGACGGTGTCCGTGCCGATTATGGTGTCGATGCTGGTGCAGGCACTGTATAATATCGTCGATGGGATTTTCGTCGGGCAGTATTCGCCGGATGCGCTGACGGCGGTCAACCTCGCTATGCCGATGCAGATGCTGATGATTGCCGTTTCGACCGGCATGGGTACAGGCATCAACAGCTTGATTTCACGCCGGCTTGGCGAAAAGCGCCCGCATGATGCGCGCGATGCCGCCCGCCACGGCATCCTGATTGAGGCTGTCGGCTGGCTGCTGTTCGTTATCGTCGGGCTGTTCTTCGCCCGCGCGTATATCGGCATGACGAACCCGAAGGCGGAAGTGCTGGAAATGGGCACACTGTACCTGCGCATCGTCTGCACGCTCAGTTTGGGACAGTTCATGTCCATTTGCTTTGAACGCATGATGCAGGCGACGGGCAACACAACGCTGTCGATGATTACCCAGCTGTCCGGCGCAGTGACGAACATCATCCTTGACCCGATTCTGATTTTCAGCTGCCAAATGGGTATCGCCGGCGCGGCGATTGCGACGGTTATCGGTCAGGTTGTGAGCTGCACCGTCGGTTTCGTCCTGAATCAGTGGAAAAACCGGGAACTGCGCCTGACGCATGAGGGCTTCCGTTTTGACTGGAAGACGGTGCAGAATATCCTCGTCGTTGGCATTCCGTCCACCATCATGCAGGCGATTTCCTCCGTCTGCACGACGCTGATGAACATGATTCTGGCAGGCTTTGGCGATATTTATGTGAACGTTCTGGGCGTATATTTCAAGCTCCAGTCGTTTGTCTTTATGCCGGTGTTCGGGCTGTGCAACGGCATGGTACCGATTGTGGGCTACAACTTCGGCGCGCAGAAGAAAAAGCGCGTCTACGAGTGCGTCCGCGTGTGTCTGGTGTATGCGCTGGTGATTATGGCGGTCGGCGCGCTGCTGTTCCTTGCTGTGCCGAACCTGCTGATGATGCCGTTCGACTCCTCGGCGGACAAGGCGCTGACGGCGGAAGGCTGCGTCGCCCTGCGGATTATCTGCTCGCACTTCCTGATTGCGGCGGCGGGCATTACGCTCAGCACGGTCTTCCAGGCAGTCGGTCGCGGCACATACAGCCTGATTATGAGCCTGTGCCGCCAGCTGATTGTGCTGCTGCCTGCGACGTGGGCGCTGTCCCTCATCGGCCCGAACGCCATCTGGTGGGCGTTCCCGATTGCGGAAATCGTCTCGCTGACGATTTGCCTGCTGCTCTACCGCAAGTGCGACCGCGAACTGATTGCGCCGCTGCCGGAAGAATAACGGTATTTATACTATTTCCAGATTCAACTGTGCCATCTTGGCGCATTTTCATCTGGAAATAGTATTAGGCAACACCGCCCGACGCGCTGCCGAGTTGCGCGGTGCTGCCATTATAGAAGAATCGCCCGATGCGCGGGAAATGCTCCGCACGCATCGGGCGATTCCTTTATCATGACTGCATTTTGCAAGGAACTATGATATCCCTTGTCAGATGTACAATTCAGACTGTCAAAGACGCCGCTTCGCGCAACAGTGAAGCGGCGTCAAGCACATGCAAGAGAGCAGTAAAGCATGGCATCAGGTGTTGTTTCTTTTCTATGTTCGTTTTTCAGGGACTTGCGCAATCACTGTACAGATGCTATAATATTGTCACAGTGATTAAGCAGACTGGAACGGGAAAGAAGTTCCGTATCCTTTTGTGACAGATGGAACGCTGACAGCAACGAATGTCGTTCTGTCAAGAACCACAAAATGAATAGTAAGGATACGTTAAAACAAGGGAGGCAAGACCTATGAAACCGTATTGCATGATCAGCAATGCAAAGACCTTCGCTTTCTCCGCAGAAAATCCCACAGGAGCCAGAGCGGGCGGTTCCAAAGGAGGAGACTGCACCAAGCTCAGTCCGACCGTGGCGATTCGCGCAGGGGAGACGGTGACGCTGGTGGACACCGACGGTCCCGGAATGATCCAGAGCATTTGGTTTACCGGCTACGTTGGACACAGCTTCGTGATCCGCATGTACTGGGACAACTGCGAATATCCTTCCGTGGAAGCGCCCATTTCCGCATTTTTCGGAACCGCATACGATGAGAATTTTGTGGACAGGGATGGAAAATACGCGGTGCTCAACTCCGCACAGATCCTGGTGGCTCCCGGACGGGGACTGAACTGCTACTGGGAGATGCCTTTCAAAAAGCACTGCCGGATCACCATGGAAAACCGCGGCGAAAAGGATCAGAGCCTGTATTATATCATCACCGGCTGTCACTGTGAGGTGCCTGACGAGATCGGATATTTCCACGCTTCCTACCGTCAGGAGCATCCCGTTCAGAAGGGGCGTTCCTACACCATTATCGATGGCATTCAGGGAAAAGGTCAGTTCGTGGGCGTGACCCTGGCCACCGGAATGAACGGAAACAACACCTGCTGGGTGGAAGGCGAAGCCAGAATGTACATAGACGATGATAAATATCCTTCCATTCACTATACAGGCACAGAGGATTATTTCTGCGGCTCCTACGGCTTTGGAAATGATGTGCAGATTAAGTCCTATCAGACTTATAGCGGTCTCTACAGCGGAATGTACGCCATTTACGGTGATAACCGTGCATTTTACAACGGGCAGCAGAGATTTCTGCTGTACCGCTTCCACATCGCTGACCCGATCCACTTTGAAATCGGATTTCGCATGACGCTGGACAACATGGGATGGACTGGACCGCGGTACGACGACTATACTTCCTGCGCATACTGGTATCAGACGCTGCCGTCCGCGCCGCTGAAACCGCTGCCGTCGGACAAAGAGATGATCATGAAGTGACCGCCGCAGGCTAATGGGTGAAAAGCATTACAAAAAATCCAGGGTGTCAAGCAAAAGCGCTTGACACCCTGTTGCCTTTATCCTATTTTCAGATAAGCATGCGCCAAGGCGTATGCAGCTGGCGCAGGTGCATTCGGAAATAGAATTACCTTGCAAGCACCTTCTGATGATAGGCGCATTTTCCGCAGAACGGACACATCATCTTGCGGGCTGTGCCGCGATGCAGTGCCATCACGACGGCTTTCATGGTCGGCACATAGCGTTTTCCACATTCGGGGCATTCGTAATAGCCGGTGTCATGCTCGATTTTCACGCCGACAAAGCAGATGGCAAAAACAACCGCAGCGCCGAATGTCAATAAGGCGATTCCGAGGGCAAGATGGTCTTTCGCCAGATAGCATCCGCCAAGAATCATCGTGAGCGATACCGCAATCGTCATGCAGACAAGCACTTTTTCCAGCTGAAGAATCCGCCGATTCGCAGCTTCTTCCCGCTGCTTCATTTCCAGAAGCAATGCATCGAAAGCCTTCTGATGCGCTTCCATCGTCATTCGCTCCCCGCGAAAAAGCTCGCTCAGCTGAATGTTCAGCAGACCGCACAGTTCGGGCATGATGGATGCGTCAGGCAGGCTTCGCCCCGTCTCCCTTAATTAAAGATATTGTTGGGTAAAAAAGAAAGGTCAGTCGATTTTGCCGATGAAGCGGTAGTAGATTTCTACT
>OBAI01000949.1_pt1 | contig 25261 bp, 19 predicted proteins | sample 1517461 | NCBI WGS metagenome assembly OBAI01 (sample SAMN04571696, study PRJEB22368) | human gut metagenome | biome: human gut; material: stool | host: Homo sapiens | place: Luxembourg | collected 2012-06-29
GGAATTTTGGCTTGTATGACTCGGGATTTTGGCATATTCATGCCAAAACGCCTCGCGGGATAGTGGTGTATGAACAGTAACATAAAAATTACTGTCATGTGTCTGTTTACGCTGCAATCACCCTGGAATATATGATGATTGGTTACTGTAAACAGTAACACTTGCAATTCTTCATAAACTGCGGTAATATAAGCGTATTCAGATAACTATGGCAGCCTGCTGTTCCACGAAGCATTCCGGCATGAATATGCCGGAAGCTCATCGCAGAAGTCGAAAACAGACTGCTGTTTATCATGTCTGTAATGACACAGAGAAGAAGGTACAATTTCAATAACGATAAGAGGAATTGTTTGTTATGGAAAAAGAATTTACAGAGGTTTACTGTGGCGGGGGAAAGGGAAAGACAACTCTGGCGATCGGTCAGTGTCTGAGAGCTTCCGCACAGGGTAAAAGCGTCATTATTATTCAGTTTCTGAAAGGAAGAGAGCGCAGGGAACTGGATTTTCTGGAGGAACTGGATAATCTGGATATTAAGATATTCCGTTTTGAGAAGCATGATGAAGGATATGAGGAGCTGAATGAGCAGGAGAAGGCAGAGGAGAAAACCAATATTCTTAATGCTTTGAATTTTGCGCGCAAAGTGATCGCAACGCAGGAATGCGATTTTCTGCTCCTGGATGAGATTCTTGCACTTCCGGATTACGGGATCACCACTGCAGAGGCAATCGGTGATATCCTGAAGATGAAGGACGAGAGTATGCATATTCTGCTTACGGGACGGACGTTACCGGACAGCCTGCGTAAATATGCAGACAGCATAACTACACTGACAACAGAGATTGTATAAGGTGTATAAAACCTGATTATTGTTTATGAATGGACAGTAATCTGTATGGAAATTACAGAAGAATAAAGGAGGAAGGCAAATGGCAATTTTTAAAGGTGCAGGTGTTGCGATCGTAACCCCTATGTATGAAGATGGTAAGGTTAATTATGATAAACTGGAGGAACTTCTGGAGTATCAGATTGCAAACAGTACAGATGCGATCATTATCTGCGGAACAACAGGAGAATCATCAACGATGACGCATGGAGAGCATCTTAAGACAATTAAGTTTGCAATCGACAAGGTAAACAAACGTGTTCCGGTTATTGCAGGTACAGGTTCCAACTGTACGGAAACTGCAATTATGATGTCAAAGGAGGCTGCTTCTTACGGTGCAGATGCACTTCTTATAGTGACTCCATATTATAACAAGGCGACTCAGAAAGGACTGATCGCTCATTATACAGCTATTGCAGAGGCAGTTCCGGAAACACCGATCATTATGTACAATGTTCCGAGCCGTACAGGTTGTAACATTCAGCCTGCAACAGCAGTAGCTCTGGCTAAAAATGTTAAGAATATTGTTGGTATCAAAGCAGCAAGCGGAGATCTTTCACAGATTGCAACCATGATGTCCATGGCTGATGGCTGCATTGAACTCTACTCCGGAAATGATGATCAGGTACTTCCGATCCTTTCACTTGGCGGACTTGGAGTAATTTCCGTACTTTCTAATGTAGCTCCTAAGGAAACACATGATATGGTTATGAAATTCCTTGAAGGAGATACAAAGGGTGCAGCAGAAATCCAGTTAAAGGCAATCCCGTTAATTCATGCACTGTTCAGTGAAGTAAACCCGATTCCGGTGAAAGCAGCTCTGAATCTGATGGGTAAAGAAGTGGGACCACTTCGTATGCCATTATCCGAGATGGAAGATGCAAACAAGGCAAAACTTGCTGAAGAACTGAAGAATTTCGGAATTAAACTTGCATAAATATAACCGCAGGATTGTTCGGAAAATCAACTTGCCGATATACTGGAATTGAGAGGAATAGACAAATGGTAAAGATTATTATGCATGGCTGTAACGGTCACATGGGTCAGGTAATCTCCGGACTTGTGGAGAAGGATCCGGATGCTGAGATCGTAGCAGGTATCGATGTGGCAGATCAGGGAAAGAACAGCTACCCTGTATATACAAATATGGAAGAATGTCAGGTAGAGGCAGATGCCCTTATCGACTTCTCTTCTGCAAAAGCAACAGATGCACTTCTTGCTTACTGTGAGAAACGCAAACTCCCGGTTGTATTATGTACAACCGGTTTAAGCGAGGAGCAGCTCGCAAAGGTGGAAGAGACATCTAAGAATGTCGCAGTTCTGAAATCTGCAAATATGTCTCTTGGAATCAATACTCTGATGAAACTGCTTCAGGATGCGGCAAAGGTTCTGGCAACAGCAGGATTTGACATGGAGATTGTTGAGAAGCATCACAGACTGAAACTGGATGCACCAAGCGGCACAGCACTTGCACTGGCTGACAGCATTAATGAGGCAATGAATAACCAGTATCATTATATCTATGACCGCAGCCAGAGACGTGAGATGCGGGATGATAAGGAAATCGGTATCTCAGCAGTCCGCGGTGGAACAATCGTAGGAGAACACGAAGTGATCTTCGCAGGTCCGGATGAAGTGATTGAATTTAAGCATACTGCATATTCCAAAGCTGTATTTGGAAAGGGTGCTGTTGAAGCTGCGAAATTCCTTGCAGGCAAACCGGCAGGAAGATATGATATGAGCGATGTTATCAGTGCAAAATAATCAGGAATGCAGTAAAAATTGATAACTGGTAATTTTCAGTATCTTCATAGCAGTGAAATAAAATATATAAACGGAAAGTGTATCTGATGTTTCAGAACACTTTCCTTTTTTGTAATATTGGCCTGTATGCTGCTATAATAATTCTGATCAATGATTATATGCGTAAGTCAGCAATGTTCTGGAATCCTGCCAGCGGGCAGAAGATGAATCTGCACCCAGGACAACAGAAATATAGGTGTTTCCCCTTGCGGAATAAGAAAGTCCGACAAAACAATAGCCTGCTTTGTTGGTATAGCCTGTTTTCATACCCTGAACTCCCGGAACATTGCCGAGCAGGGCGTTGGTGGTGCCGATAGAATAGCTTCTGCCGGTGTTGAGATTAGAGAAAGAATAATAGCCGGTGCTCACCAGTTTGCGGAACATAGGCTTTTTGATTGCATACTGGGCAATTTTTGCCAGGTCAGAAGCTGTTGTGTAATGGTTATACCCTGCATCCAGACCATTTGGGGTTGCGAAATGTGTATTCGTACATCCGATCTCTGCTGCTTTTTTATTCATTAATTTAACAAACTTTGCAGTGGAACCGCTGACGTGTTCGGCAATGGCAACTGCGGTGTCGTTGTGGGAGGGAAGCATCAGGGAATAAAGCAGATCTTTCAGATAAAATATTTCTCCTGCATTTGCATAAAGCTTGCTGGGTTCAATAGATGCTGCGTAAGGGGAGAACTTTACTTTTTCGTTTAATTTGCAGTTTTCAAGTGCAAGGATACAGGTCATAATCTTGGTTGTGCTGGCGTTGGCATGAGCAACATTTTCATTTTTGCCATAAATAATCTGACCGGTATCTGCATTCATGAGAAGTGCACAGTCAGAGGAAAGGGAATAATTTAATCCGGTGTGGGTGACAGTACCATTCTGGTTAAAGTAATAGTAAGTTCCCTTGATCTTGTGTTTTCCTGTAACTGCTTTTCCGTCTTTGCCAAAATAGTATTTCTTTCCGGATTTGTCAGTGTACCATCCGGTAACCATGGCACCGTCTTTACCGACATAGTAATAATTTCCTTTATATTTGATAAGAGAATTCTTTATCAGATATCCCTGAGATCTGGTTCCGAAATAATAATTTTTGCCTTTGATCGTATGCCAGCTGCACCAGCGGTGTCCGAGTTTGTTAAAATAATAGGTCTTTTTGTCAATTTTCAGAAATACATTTTTGGCGATGGTTTTATCATCATAGCGGTAAATCCAGTAATCGCCGTCTTTTACAAATTTTCCCGATGCTGCGATATCAGGTTTCTGAAGTGTGGATGCATAGATAGTAGAAACACTGCAGGTAAACAGCAGGAAAAGTGCAGCCAGAAATATGAAAACAGAGCTGCGAAGTGAATGGTTCCTTTTTCTTTTCATGATAACCCCCTGTAAATATGAGTTATAGATATTCCGTAAAATACTGCAGTCAATCCATCTCATTAATGAGTGAAATCCTGTTATAGCAATTTGTCGGTACGCTAGATTGTAGGAGTATATATGTACGGAGTAATCTGTTTTGTGTTATTTAAATCATAGCATGAAAAGTAAATTTTTTCCAGAATAGTATTGAGTTTTTGGTACATATTAAAAACATAATATAAAAACATGAAAAGACGGAGAGGTTCTGCTGCATGGACCGGCAGAATGCTTTCCGGGAACAGGAGATGAATATGGGAATAAAGGTAAAAAAGATTCTGACAGGTACAGCACTTATTATGTCACTGTGCATGTTCACGGCATGTGGAAATGCAAATAAAGCAGCTGATGAGGCAGACACAAACGAAGAAAATATGACGGATAATAATGCTGCAAACGATGATAACATGGAAAATAACGCAGGAGAAAAAAATAGCACATCAGGAAACAATGCGGCAGATAAAAATGTAAATAATGGTGGAACCGTCACAGACAATGGAACTGCCGCAGAGGATGAAGCTGCAGAAAATGAGACAAAACAGAATAGCAATGCAACAGATAACACTGCAGATAATACCAGAATTGATGAAAACAACAACGGTGACGGCACAGTATCCGGTGAACTGGGAAACAGCGTCAAAGATCTGGGCGAAGGGGTAGGTAATGCTGTAGAAGATGTGGGTGATGCTGTTGGCAATGCGGCAGAAGGAAGATAGACATCAGGAATAATTTATGGTATTATCGTGTTAAATCGGTAAAATTTAAATAGTGTACTCCCGAAGTTTTATTGTATTTGTTTTTGCATCTAACTATAGCAATCATTGTAAATAATGCATATTGATTCAGCTCATCAGAGCGTGAAATCCGTTACTGTGAACGTCTTCCTTGTCTTTCGCACTCTGCTGAACTGTCTCAAATGCATTAATTTAAGAGGCTTGCTATAAGTACAAAAAGATTCTGAGAGTACATATAACGGATATGGAGGTATGGATTTTATGAAATTTCGCCCATGTATTGATATACATAATGGAAAAGTAAAGCAGATTGTAGGTGGGAGTCTTACGGACGTACAGGATCAGGCAAGTGAGAATTTTGTATCTGAGCAGGATGCATCTTTCTATGCAGAATTATATAAAAAGGCAGGGATAAAAGGAGGACATGTAATTCTGTTAAATGGTCATGACTCCCCATACTATGAATCAACAAAAGAACAGGCGATTCTTGCATTACATACTTATCCGGGAGGATTACAGATCGGCGGAGGAGTGAACCCGGAAAATGCAGGGGAATATCTTAGTGCAGGTGCCAGTCATGTAATCGTTACATCTTATGTATTTAAAGATGGAAGGATTTCCTGGGAAAATCTGAACAAAATGAAAGAGACTGTGGGAAAAGAGAAACTGGTTCTTGACCTGAGCTGTCGCAGAAAAGATGGAAAATACTATATTGTGACAGACCGCTGGCAGAAATTTACAGATGTCACTATGACACTGGATATTATGAAAGAACTGGGAAGTTACTGCGATGAGTTTCTGGTCCATGCAGTAGATGTGGAGGGAAAGGCATGCGGAGTTGAGACAGAACTTGCATCTATGCTGGGGGAGTATAAAGGAAATCCGGTTACTTACGCAGGTGGAGTTGGCTCCATGAAGGATATTGAGGATCTGCGAAAATATGGAAAAGACAGACTGGATGTCACAGTAGGCAGTGCATTGGATCTTTTTGGCGGAAATATTTCATTCTCAGAACTGATTAAACTTTAACTAATTTTTATAGTAATCTCAGGAATCACAGTGAAAATGTACAGAACAATTACAGAATTTTTGCTATTTCCCCATAATGACAAAGGAACTTTAAAGTTATTTCTGAAGTAAACAGAAAAAATGTGAAATTTTAATAAAATAGTGTTAAAATTCAAAAATGTGTGTTATAATAGGTTCATCAAACAGCAAAGGGGATGGAAGCATGAAGTTTATCATCAGCGGAAAAAATATTACAGTTACAGAAGGTCTTAAGACAGCAGTCCAGGACAAGCTCAGTAAACTGGAAAGGTATTTCACTCCTGACACCGAAGTTGTAGTAACTTTAAGTGTTGAAAAAGAAAGACAGAAAATTGAAGTGACAATCCCTGTAAAAGGAAATATCATTCGTTCCGAACAGGTAAGCAATGACATGTATGTATCAATCGATTTGGTAGAGGAAGTCATTGAACGTCAGCTTCGCAAGTACAAAAATAAAATCGTAGACAAACAGCAGGCAGCAGCCAACTTCCAGAAAGCATATCTGGACAAGGACTACGATGAGGATGAAGAAGTTAAGATCATCCGTACCAAGAAATTCGGAATCAAACCAATGTATCCGGAAGATGCATGCGTACAGATGGAACTGCTCGGACATAATTTCTTTGTATTCTACAATGCAGAGACAGAGCAGGTAAATGTAGTTTACAAACGTAAAGGCAATACTTACGGTCTGATCGAACCGGAATTCTAAATCTGCTTATAAGATCAAAAATATGAAACATAGACAGCCATAAAAAAGTTTTCATAAAGAAAAGCTTCCTTACAGAGAGACAGAATGCCTCCTGTAAGGGAGCTTTTTTGTCAGGAAAAATATATACCTTTAGCGCATAAGGAATGCTTTGACGCAGTGGCCTAAATATGTTAAAATATCAAAAGATATTATGAAATTTGTAACTGATCAGCAGTTAAAAAATTACAAGTTGAAATTCATTCCGGATTGCCTGTGGCAATGGAATATTGACTTGTATATTCTGTTGGAATGTTCTGTTGGAATGGATTGCTGAAGAATAGTTACCGAAATTTTATAAATGAAGAAGTGTAAAAAGAAGGAAGGAGCACAAAAATCATGAGAAAAGCCGGAGTATTAATGCCAGTTTCCGCACTTCCGTCCCGTATTGGTGCCGGAGAACTTGGAGAATCTGCATTCCAATTTATCGAGTTATTAAAGGAGAATCATGTAAAGATATGGCAGATACTGCCACTGAATCCGGTTGGCTATGGTAATTCCCCATACCAGCCATATTCCTCCTGTGCAGGGGATGAGTTGTATATCAGTCTTGATGCGCTTGCAGAGGAAGGTCTGTTAAAGGAACATCCAAAGGAATTTCAGGAGAGAGCTACAAGAGTAGATTATGAGGCTGTCCGCCAGTACAGAGAGCCTTTCTTAAGAACTGCGTTTGATGTTTTTACAGAGAAAAAGGGACAGGAAGAAACAGCATATAAAGAATTTGCTTCACAGGAATGGGTATATGAGTATGGTGTGTTCCGCGCATTAAAGAAAGCAAATAACGGAGAATGCTGGAATGACTGGCCGGAAGAATATAGAACCTGGCCGGAGAACAGACAGAAGTTACCGGCAGAGGTGGAGACAGAGGCACAGTATCAGATGTTTCTTCAGTATATTTTCTACACACAGTGGATGAAGGTGAAGAAGGCTGCAAACGATGCTGGAATCCAGATTATGGGAGATGTTCCTTTCTATGTGGGACAGGATTCTGTAGACGTATGGGGTGGAAAAGATAACTTTCTTCTTGATACAGATGGACGTCCGATCTTCATCGCCGGAGTACCGCCTGATTATTTCAGTGCTACAGGGCAGAGATGGGGAAATCCGATCTATGACTGGGAGCATATGAAGGAACAGGATTACAGATTCTGGGTGGACAGGATCGGCTATAGCAACAAATTGTTTGATATTATAAGGATCGACCATTTCCGGGCATTTGATACATACTGGAAAATTCCGGCAGACTGCCCGACTGCTATTGACGGTGAATGGATCGAGGCACCAGGATATGAGGTCATTGATACACTTCAGAAAGAAATTCCGGGGTTAGATCTGGTAGCAGAGGATCTGGGGCTGCTTCGTCCGGAGGTCCTGATGCTGAAAGATCATTATCATCTGAAGGGAATGAAGATTCTGATCTTCTCCATAGAAACAGGTGGAAAATATGCCCGAGATACCTTCCATGATGTGGAAAACATGATTTTTTACACAGGAACGCATGACAATGATACGATCATGCAGTGGTATGAAAATATGAGTGCCGCAGCCAGAAGAAAAATCCGCAGGATGTTAAAGAAGGCGGGAGCATCACAGGGCTCTGTCAAGGACAGATTCCTCCAGTATACCATGCAGAATCAGGCAGAATATGCGATCATTCCGTTGGCAGATATTCTTGGACTTGGAAAAGAGGGCCATATCAACACACCGGGAACCATTGGTTCTCCGAACTGGGAGTGGCATTTACCGGATTTTATACAGGCCAAAAAGGAACTGCAGAAATTTGGCAGACTGATCGTGGATACAAAGCGATAAATTTGTTACTGTTCACACACCACTATCCCGCGAGGTGTTTTGGTATGAATATGCCAAAATCCCGAGACATACAAGCCAAAATTCCATTGCCGCAGGCAATCTGGAATGAATTTTGGCTACGTTACTGTGAACGGAGTGAACAGTAACGTAAATTTTGGTGACTCCGTAATTTTCTTGGTTTGTTCATGAAAAATTCATTGTTTTCCATAACGGAAAGTGTTAGAATATACAAGTATTGTGTATTATAGTAAGCGTTTGTAATGTTCGCATGCTGCTGACATGTCTGCTGTGGACGGAGTGAACAGAAATTATTCCGCACAGTAGCAATTGTTATATGGCAGCAATGCTTGTATAAAAAAGAAATAAACAGGAGTAAAACCTAATATGAATATGTTTTCAAAAGTATTCGGGACCCGCAGCCAGCGAGAGGTTAAGCGTATCATGCCTCTGGTTGAGAAAATTGAGAGCCTGCGCCCGGACATGCAGAAGTTAAGCGACGAAGAACTCAGAGGAAAAACAAGAGAATTTAAGAAACGTCTTGAAGAGGGAGAGACACTGGATGATCTGCTTCCTGAGGCATTTGCGGTTGTACGTGAAGCAGGCAAGCGTGTTCTTGGAATGGAACATTTCCGTGTGCAGCTTATCGGTGGTATCATTCTCCATCAGGGACGTATCGCAGAGATGAGAACAGGTGAAGGTAAAACACTTGTCGCTACACTTCCGTCATATTTAAATGCACTGGAAGGCAAAGGTGTGCATGTCGTAACAGTCAACGATTACCTGGCTAAACGAGATGCGGAAGAAATGGGAAAGATCCATGAGTTTCTTGGCCTGACAGTCGGTGTTGTTTTAAATGATATGAAGCAGGATGAGCGTCGTGCTGCATACAACTGTGATGTTACCTATGTTACGAACAACGAACTCGGTTTCGATTATCTGCGTGACAACATGGTTATCTATAAAGAACAGCTGGTACAGAGAGATCTGCACTACTGTATCATCGATGAGGTCGACTCCATTCTCATCGACGAGGCACGTACCCCTCTGATCATTTCCGGACAGAGCGGTAAGTCAACCAAGTTATACGAGGCCTGCGATATCCTTGCTCAGCAGTTAGAGCGCGGTGAAGCCAGCCATGAGATGACCAAGATGGCAGCCATCATGGGTGAAGAAGTTATCGAGACAGGTGACTTCGTTGTAAATGAAAAAGATAAGATCGTAAACCTTACAGAGCAGGGCGTTCATAAGGTTGAGAAATTTTTCCATATTGAAAACCTGGCAGATCCGGAGAATCTGGAGATCCAGCATAATATTACACTTGCACTTCGTGCCCATAACCTGATGCATAAGGATCAGGATTATGTAGTTAAAGATGATGAAATCCTTATTGTTGATGAATTCACCGGACGTATCATGCCGGGACGCCGTTACTCAGATGGTCTTCATCAGGCAATCGAAGCGAAAGAGCATGTTAAGATCAAACGTGAGAGCAAGACTCTGGCAACCATCACTTTCCAGAACTTCTTTAATAAATATGATAAGAAGGGCGGTATGACCGGTACAGCTGTCACAGAGGAGAAAGAATTCCGTGATATCTATGCAATGGACGTTGTAGAAATCCCGACTAACAGACCGGTTATCCGAGTTGACCATGAAGATGCTGTTTATATGACAAAGAAAGAGAAATTCAACGCAGTTGTCAATGCTGTAGTGGAAGCTCATGCGAAACAGCAGCCTGTACTGGTCGGTACCATTACGATTGAAACTTCCGAGCTTCTCAGCCGTATGCTGAAGAGACAGGGAATCAAACATAATGTATTGAATGCCAAGTTCCATGAACTTGAGGCAGAGATTGTCTCACAGGCAGGTCAGGCAGGAGCAGTTACGATCGCCACTAACATGGCTGGTCGTGGTACAGATATCAAGCTGGATGATGTGGCAAGAAATGCAGGTGGTCTGATGATCATCGGTACAGAACGTCATGAGTCCAGACGTATTGATAATCAGCTTCGCGGACGTTCCGGACGTCAGGGAGATCCGGGTGAATCCCGTTTCTATATTTCCCTGGAAGATGACCTGATGCGTCTGTTCGGTTCTGAGAGACTGATGAAGATCTTTACATCTCTTGGTGTTGCAGAGAATGAACAGATTGAGCACAAGATGCTTTCCAATGCAATTGAGAAAGCTCAGGAGAAGATTGAGTTTAACAACTTTGGTATCCGTAAGAATCTTCTTGATTATGACCAGGTAAACAATGAACAGCGTGAGATCATCTACAAAGAACGTCGTCAGGTTCTCGACGGTGAGAATATGCGTGAAGCAATCTATAAGATGATCCAGGATACAGTGGATACTTATGTTGATATGTGTTTCTCTGATGATGTAGATTCTGAAGAGTGGGATCTGAATGAATTTAACGGTGTTCTTACTCCGATCATTCCGATCAGACCGCTTACAGCTGAGAGTGTAAAAGGCAAGAAACGCGATGAGATCAGACATGAACTGAAAGAAGAGGCAGTGAAGCTCTATGAAGAAAAAGAAGCAGAGTTCCCGGAACCGGAGCAGCTTCGTGAATTAGAGCGAGTTGTACTTCTGAAATGCATTGACAGCAAGTGGATGGATCACATTGATGATATGGAAATCCTTCGTCAGGGTATCGGACTTGCTGCTTATGGACAGAGAGATCCGGTTGTTGAATATAAAATGAGTGCATTTGATATGTTCAACGAAATGATCACATCCATTCAGGAAGATACTCTTCGTATGCTGTACCATGTACATGTAGAGCAGAAGATCGAGCGTGAACAGGTAGCTAAAGTTACCGGAACAAACAAGGATGACAGTGCCGGTCCTAAGAAACCGGTTCAGAGAAAAGAAATCAAAGTATATCCGAACGATCCCTGCCCATGTGGAAGCGGTAAGAAATACAAACAGTGCTGTGGACGTAAGAATAAGGCCTGACTCGTTTATCTCAGTTGAGAAGACTCCCATTTCTGTAAGTGGTGAGTTCATTACTACAGAGCGGGCAGTAATGATTTTGTAAACAGAACATTGTGAGCAGATCATGTCTGCTGCAAAATAAAAGGGCTGAATCATGAGGCCCTTTTATCGTGCGCAAAAACACGTTAGCGCGTTGAATTGGCAGATTGTGAATATCTGTCTGAACTGTTCAGTACATCCACAGCTATGTGATTATGATTGATGAACAGTCACATAACAATTCCATAAAGGGGGAAAAACAGTATGAAAAGAGAGTCTTTCGGCTCACGCCTTGGTTTTATCCTGGTGTCAGCAGGATGTGCCATCGGTATTGGAAACGTGTGGAAGTTTCCGTATATCTGCGGGGCATATGGAGGCGCGGCCTTTATCCTGATCTACTTATGTTTTCTGGTTATTCTCGGTATTCCGGTTCTGGTAGCAGAATTTGCGGTAGGACGGGGAAGCCACACAAGTGTTGCGAAATGTTTTGACAAACTGGCACCTGCAGGAAGCTGCTGGAAGCCATTGAAATTTATTGGTATTATTGGATGTTATATGCTGATGATGTTTTACACAACAGTAGGAGGATGGATGATCTACTATTGTGTGAAGAGTCTGCGGGGAGATTTCGTTGGAGCGACTCCGGAAGCAGTAACACAGTCTTTTTCCGATATGCTGGGAAATGCACCGACGATGATGTTATGGATGGTGATCATCTGTCTGATTGGATTTGCAGTCTGTTTCATGGGATTGCAGAATGGTATTGAAAAAATCTCCAAAGTAATGATGAGTGCACTGCTTATCATTATGGTGATCCTTGCGGTTCATTCAGTAATGATGGAAGGCGCGGGAGAAGGAATCAGCTTCTATCTGATTCCTGATTTTCAGAAGATTAAGGAAGCAGGAGTTGGTAATGTAGTATTTGCGGCATTGAGTCAGTCATTCTTTACATTATCCATTGGTATTGGTGCCATGCTGATCTTCGGAAGTTATCTGGACAAATCCAGAAGCCTTACCGGAGAGGCGGTAAGCATCACCGTACTCGATACTTTTGTTGCGCTGACAGCAGGATTTATCATTATTCCGGCGTGCTTCTCCTATGGAATCCAGCCGGATGCAGGTCCAAGCCTTATCTTTATCACTCTGCCCAATATTTTTGCAAAGATGAGCGGAGGGGCTTTGTGGGGAAGTCTGTTCTTCCTGTTTCTGACATTTGCTGCGGTTTCAACGATCATTGCTGTATTTGAGAACCTGATCGTGTTTAATATGGAACTGTTTGGTTGGAACCGTAAAAAGAGTGTTGTTGTCTGCGCAGTTCTTGTTGTGATCTTAAGCATTCCATGTGTGCTTGGATTCAATGTACTTTCCGGATTCCAGCCATTCGGCGATGGAAGCAACATCATGGATCTGGAAGACTTTATTGTTTCTAATAACCTTCTTCCTCTTGGAAGTCTTGGTTACCTTCTGTTTTGTACCAGAAAGAACGGATGGGGATGGGACAATTTCATTGCAGAGGTGAATGCCGGTACAGGCATGAAATTCCCGAAATGTCTGAAAAATTATGTTGCCTATGGAATTCCGGCGATTATCATTGTGATCTATCTGAAAGGTTACTATGATAAATTTGCAGGTCTGGGAACAGCAGCACTGGCCGGATGGATGATCGTGGCACTGGTACTGCTGGGATTCGTATTCTACTGTGCGACAGCGAAGAAGAAAGTGAAACAGTAAGCAGAGCGCGAATATCTGCCCGACCTGAGAACAATAAAAGATGTAATTATGTCTGAGAAGAAAGATTCTTTCAGACATGGTTACATCTTTTTTGCGTTATGGAATTGTTGTGTAAAGGTAGTGGATGCATTATTTTAGAGGATTGCTATAATGAGGCAGTTCTTCGCTGGGGTTGGTTTTGAACTGTTTACGGTATGCCCGGGAAAAAGTGCTGTATTCTGCGAACCCGCTTTCCTGTGCTGCTTTTGTCACAGGCATTCCATTTGAGATCAGAGTACGTGCCATAAGAAGCCGCTTGTTTACAATATAATTATGAAGGGTATAGCCGGTTTCTTGTTTGAACTTCCGCATCAGATGGTACTTGCTTACATAATATCTGGCAGAAAGCGTTTCTACAGACAGATCTTCTTTCAGATTGTGGTTGATATACTGAAGGATACTGGCAATCTGCGAGTCAAAGGTGTAGGATTTTTTATCAAAAATGTACTGCTTTTCCAGAAAGATACGGTTCAGATAAACCATAAACTGAAGAAAAAGTGACTGTGTCAGGATTTCCCTTCCATATTCATCGGATTTTGCGGAATTTTCCAATTCAAACAGGATGTCTTTCATCTTTTCCTGAAGAGCAGAGTTCAGACGTACCAGATTATAGCTTCGGTCATTTGCTTTCTGGAAGCATTTCAGCAGTTCCTGCCAGGGAATATCGTTTTGGATCCAGAGAATGAAACGTTCATATGGAACAGATGGATCAATCTCCGGGCGGTGGATGGCATGGCGGTTTACCAGAAGAATGTCCCATGGTTTCAGTTGATAAGCTTTTCCTTCTATATGATAAGCAGCTTTGCCGGAGATGAAGATAACTACCTTGTGAAAATCATGATAATGGTAAGAGAATTCCTTTCTGGTCTGGTCTTTAAGATGAAAAAGTCGGAATTGTTCGTTCAGGTATCCTGTTTTTTCTGTCTGATAGAACTGTTCTGATAATAACATATCTGCCTCCGATATCTGCAATGATTATTTAATCGAATCAAGCAAGTCCCCTGTGGAGATTGTGAAAAGAAATAAGCAGTGGAAAGCAATAAGCGGAGGGAAAAGTTTGATTCATGGTATAATCATATCATTTAATGCGCAAATGTACAATTATTACTAAGAATGTAACAAATAGTAACGAATATATTTTATAATTTCTGAGAAAATATGCTACAAAGATATTGACATTATTACACGATAATAGTATCATACAATTACAAAGTAATCGTAAAAACTTTGTAACTATTTCGAAATAGGGTAAAGAAATAGAAAACTGAACAGAGAGGAGTGATGTTGTTGTAAGACTGTTATATCAGAGAACTGATATAATGGTCTTTTTTGTAACACTTACAGAGCATTTTTTGCAATATTTTAAGCATTTTACTCTATATACATGGTAAAAACAATAAAATATAATGAATATAAAGTCAGGATGTGATATGAGAAAATTACCTGACACAAAATTTAACCGAATCAAGTAAGTCCCCTGCGGAGGTTGCGAAGAGCAATAAGCAGTGGGTGGGGACTCAGACAAGTGGCGAAGTGAGTTGGAAAGATTGCCCGACAATTGATTATCGATGCAGATACAAAAGCGGGAAGTATCCGGGATTATAAATCAGAAGGAGAGATATGGTTATGGCAAATACAATTATTATGAGTAAATATCAGGGACTTGGAAACGATTATCTGATTCTTGATCCGAAGAAAAATCAGGTACAGCTTCAGGGAAAGAAGATTGCACTTCTCTGCCAGAGAGGATTTGGGCTTGGCGCTGACGGTGTGCTCTATGGACCGGTAGAAATTGATGGGAAATTGGGCGTGCGTATTTTTAACGCAGACGGAAGTGAATCTGCCATCAGTGGAAACGGCGTGCGTATTTTTGCCAAATATCTGATGGATAATGGATATATTACTGAGAAAAAATTTGACATTGAAACTATGTCAGGCACGATTCATGTGGAATGCCTGAACAGCCGGGCAACGGAATTTAAAGTAAACATAGGAAAACCATCTTTTATCTCCAGCGATATCCCTGTTTCCGGTGAAGTTCGTGAAGTAATTAAGGAGAATTTCGTATTCCATGGAAAAGAATACAAGGCTACCTGCCTGACAGTTGGTAATCCACACTGCATTATTTTTACAGACAATGTAAGTGCAGAAGCTGTAAAGAATCTGGGACCTTATGTGGAAAATGCAGATGAATTTCCGGAGAGAATGAACCTGCAGATCTGCCGTCAGGTCGACAAGGGAAATCTGGAGATTGAAATCTGGGAAAGAGGCTCCGGATATACAAAGGCTTCCGGAACAGGAAGCTGTGCGGCAGCAGCGGCAGCCTATAAGCTGGGACTGGTGGAATCCCGTATTAATGTAAATCAGCCGGGCGGAATGATACAGATCGATATGGAAGAGGACGAAACTATCTATATGACAGGAACAGTGGGATATATTGCAGATATAAGTGTTGCAGAGAGCTTCTTCTCATAAATTACACAGACTTTATGCGTAATTCAGTGTAAAGTATGATTACCCACAGTGTGAAATGATTGTTACGATAAATGATCATTTCACGCTGTGGGTAATTCTTTGTTTGTAATTTGCTTAAAGATATGTTATTATTTTAAACGAATTATTTATCAGGACTGCTATAATCTATAGCAATTCAGTCGGTTATCCACAGGGAGTCCGACAGAGAATATTTATAATAAGAAAGTGGGTGAAGCTGTGGTTGAATTAGACCAGTTCAAGAGCATTCTTGCGACTTATACAGAACCATTAGTGGAAGTGAGGGATTCACTTTGACCTGGCTAACAAAGAGCAGAAGGTCGAAGAATTAGAGCGCGAAATGGAAGCGCCTGATTTCTGGGATGATGCAGAAGTTTCCCAGAAGAAAATGAAAGAATTAAAAGACATGAAAGATGACATGGAGACCTATCAGAATCTGGTTACACAGATGGAAGATATGGAAACCATGATCGAGATGGGATATGAGGAGAACGATCCTGCACTGATTCCTGAGATTCAGGAAATGCTGGATGAGTTTCAGAAGGATTTTGACAATATCCGTATCAAAACACTTCTCTCCGGAGAATATGACAGTGAGAATGCTATCATTAAGCTGAATGCAGGTGCAGGCGGAACAGAGGCCTGTGACTGGTGCGGTATGCTTTACCGTATGTACAGCCGCTGGGCAGATAAGAAAGGATTTACCCTGGAAGTGCTGGATTATCTGGACGGCGATGAGGCAGGTATCAAATCTGTTACTTTCCAGGTAAACGGAACAAATGCTTATGGTTATCTGAAATCAGAGAAGGGAGTTCACCGTCTGGTGCGTATTTCTCCTTTCAATGCAGCAGGTAAGCGACAGACATCTTTTGTATCCTGTGATGTTATGCCGGATATCAAGAAGGATCTGGATGTAGAGATCAATGACGATGAGATCCGTATTGATACTTATCGAAGCAGTGGTGCCGGCGGTCAGCATATCAACAAGACATCATCTGCCATCCGTATTACACATTATCCTACCGGAATCGTGGTACAGTGTCAGAATGAACGTTCTCAGCACATGAATAAAGATAAAGCCATGCAGATGCTGAAAGCCAAGCTGTATCTTCTCAAGCAGCAGGAGGCAGAGGAAAAACTCTCCGGTATCCGCGGTGAGGTGACAGATATCGGATGGGGAAATCAGATTCGTTCTTATGTTATGCAGCCATATACCATGGTAAAGGATCATCGTACAAACGAGGAGACCGGAAATGTGGATGCAGTGCTTGACGGAGGAATTGACATTTTCATCAATGCATATCTGAAATGGATCGCACTGAAGAAATAAAAGAATAAAAAAGGCTGTCTGAAATCAGGACAGCCTTTTTCGTGTGTGCGCCATAATGATTCTGCAGAAGATATTTCTTGCGTATTTTTGTGTGGTGTGATAATATATCCAGTGTGTAAAAACAAATGTCTTTAAAGAACGGACAGGTAAATTGATATGCAGAAACCAGTAACAGAGAAAAAGAAATATTTTGTAGTGAGGGAACGAGCAGTTCCGGAAGTCCTGCTGAAGGTGGTGGAGGCAAAGAAGCTTCTGGACTCCGGCAAAGTGGACACTGTACAGGATGCAGCAGAGCGCACAGGAATCAGCAGAAGCTCTTTCTACAAATACAAAGATGATATTTTTCCATTTCATGAAGAGACAAGGGGAAAGACGATTACCTTTATTATCCAGATGGACGATGAACCGGGGCTTTTGTCGGTTGTCCTGCAGACGATTGCACGGTTTCATGGAAACATTCTCACCATTCATCAGAGTATTCCTATCAATGGGATTGCCACACTTACTCTGAGTGTGGACATTCTTCCGGGCGAGGGGGATGCAGAAGCAATGGTAGAGACGATTGAACAGAATGAAGGAATTCATTATCTGAAAATATTAGGCAGGGAGTAAAAGAAAATGATCAATGTAGCAATTTTAGGATATGGCACAGTTGGAAGCGGTGTATTTGAAGTATTAAATGAAAATAAAGAGAGCATTTCCAGACGTGCCGGACAGGAACTTCATGTAAAATATGTTCTGGATCTTCGTGATTTTCCGGGACAGCCGGTAGAGAAGGTTCTGGTCCATGATTATGAACAGATCGTCAGTGATCCGGAAGTAGATATTGTAGTAGAGGTTATGGGCGGTGTGGAGCCTGCTTATACTTTTGTAAAGAAGGCACTTCTGGCAGGAAAAAATGTCTGCACTTCCAATAAGGCTCTGGTTGCAAAGCATGGCCGCGAGCTGATGGATATTGCAAAGGAAAAGAGCATTAACTTCTTATTTGAAGCAAGCTGTGGCGGCGGAATCCCGATCATTCGTGTCATCAATTCTTCCCTTACAGGAGATGAGATTGACGAAGTAACAGGTATCCTGAACGGAACTACCAACTACATGCTTTATAAGATGAGCACAGAAGGCTGTGAATTTGACACTGTATTAAAGGAAGCACAGCAGAAGGGTTATGCAGAGGCAGATCCTACCGCTGACGTGGAAGGATATGATGCATGCCGTAAGATCGCAATCCTTTCCTCTCTTGCTTATGAGAGATATTTTGATTTTGAAGATATTTATACAGAGGGAATTACAAAGATCACACCTGAAGATATGGAGTATGCTGCGAAGCTTGGCAGAACCATCAAACTTCTTGGAACCAGCCGCAGACTGGCAGACGGAACCTGTTATGCAATGGTAGCACCGTTTATGCTCGGCCAGAACAGCCCTCTTTACAGTGTAAATGATGTGTTTAATGCAGTATTTGTACATGGAAATATGCTTGGAGATGCCATGTTCTATGGAAGCGGTGCAGGTAAACTGCCTACAGCAAGTGCTGTAGTTGGTGATATTGTGGATGCCGCAAAACATCTCCATGTTAATATTGTGACAAACTGGAACAGCACTCCGGCAGTACTGAAACCACTGGATGAAGTGACAGGAAAGTTTTTCGTGAGAATCAAAAAAGAAGCAGCAGAAGAAGCGAAGAAGGTATTTGGTGATGTTGAGATCATCAGCCTGGGACAGCTTCCACAGGAATGTGCATTTATCACTGATGAAATGACACAGGGAGCATTTGAAGAGAAACTGGCTCAGATCGGAGATCAGGTACTTGCAAAGATTCGAGTTAAAGATTGATAAACTGACAGATTTCGTGTATCATATAGTGTGCCTGATAAGGTGGACACTGATACAATACTTCAGATAAATATTTGTACAGTGATTACTGTAAACAGAACAGGAAAGGGAAGATATGAGAATCTTCTCTTTCCTGTAAACTTATTATGGAGGAAGTAAAACAATGTTGATTGTCAAGAAATTTGGCGGTACATCGGTTGCAAATAAAGAACGTATCTTTAATGTTGCCAGCCGCTGTATAGAAGAGTACAGAAAAGGAAATGACGTGGTTGTCGTTCTGTCCGCAATGGGGAAATATACGGATGAACTGATCACTATGGCAAGGGATGTCAATGAGAAACCGCCGAAAAGAGAGATGGATATGCTCTTTACCATCGGAGAACAGATGTCTGTTGCACTGATGGCAATGGCGATGGATAAACTGGGAGTTCCTGCGGTTTCCCTGAATGCTTTTCAGGTTTCCATGCATACGACAAGCAGTCATGGAAATGCACGTTTAAAAAGAATTGATACAGAGCGTATCAGAAGAGAGCTGGACAGCAAAAAGATTGTAATAGTTACCGGCTTCCAGGGAGTTGACAAGTATGATGATTATACGACTCTTGGAAGAGGCGGTTCTGACACAACAGCGGTTGCTCTTGCGGCTGCTCTTCATGCAGATGCCTGTGAAATCTATACAGATGTAGATGGTGTTTACACAGCAGATCCGCGTAAGGTTCCGAAAGCAAGAAAGCTCAAAGAGATCACTTACGATGAAATGCTTGACCTTGCGACTCTCGGGGCAGGTGTGCTTCACAACCGTTCTGTGGAGATGGCGAAGAAATATGGCGTGCCGCTTGTGGTACGTTCAAGTTTAAACAACAGTGAAGGAACTGTGGTAAAGGAGGAAGTTACAGTGGAGAGAATGTTGATCAGCGGTGTTGCGCTGGATACAGATGCAGTGAGAATTGCGGTAATCGGATTAAAGGATGAGCCGGGTGTAGCTTTTAAATTATTTGATACCCTTGCGAAGAAGAATATTAATGTAGATGTGATCCTGCAGTCTATCGGACGTGCGGGCAGAAAGGATATTTCTTTCACAGTCGATGGAAATGATCTGGATGATGCAGTTGCAGTTCTGGATGCAAATCAGGCAAGACTTGGATTTGCAGAGCTTCATTCTGAGAGAAATATTGCGAAGCTTTCCATCGTAGGTGCAGGAATGATGAGTAATCCCGGAGTAGCTGCAAAGATGTTTGAGAGCCTCTATAATGAGGGCGTAAACATCAACATGATCTCTACATCCGAGATTCGTGTGACAGTTCTGATCAATGAAAAGGACGGCGTGCGCGCAATGAATGCAGTACATGATGCCTTTGGTCTGGCAGACTGATTTAGGAGAATTACATGACATCGAGACGTGAATTAAAAAACTATGCGAAGCAGGCCATGTCAGGAAAATATGGGATACTGATCTTGGCATTTGTTGCAGTTCAGGCGCTGGCCCTGATCAGCAGCATGATATCCTCGGCTTTATTTCCGGGAGAGGAAACAATTGATATTGTGCTGTCGTATGCATTTACATTTATTCTGACTCTGCTGATCAATGTGGTAGCGGCAGGTATGAATTATATGTATCTGAATATTGCCAGAGGGAAAGTATATTCATTAAATGACCTGTTTTATTTTTACAGACATCATCCGGACAGAGTGATCGTTGCCGGATTTTTTATGGCAGTACTGAATCTGCTTACCATGCTGCCCTATACGATTTACAGTAATGCGAATCTTCCGGGTGAAGATGCTTCTGTGGAGGTGCTGATCACCTGGCTGTATACAGGTGTTGTTCTGATGATCGTTGGAATGATTGTTTATCAGATTCTGGTCATTCCTCTGGAGATGACTTATTATATTCTGGCAGATAAGCCGGAATTGAAAAGTACAGAGGCTATGAAAGAGAGTCTGGAGATGATGCATGGAAACTTCGGAAGATATCTGATGCTGAAGATAAGCTTTATTCCATTGATGTTTCTTTCTGTTTTTACATTCTATATTGCACTCTTGTGGATATTTCCATATATGGCCATGACAGAAGTAATGTTCTATCGTGATCTGACAGGGGAGCTTAAAGTGCAGAAAGAGGAAGAAGAACGTGTGGCACGAGACTATGTGAATCCCATGTTTGACAGCTATTCACAGAACGAACAGCCACAGGAAGATCAGACGCATCCGCAGCAGTTCTGGAGTGTGACAGGTGATTCATCAGTGGCTTCGGATGAGAACAAAGAAGTGCAGAATAATGCAGCAAGTGAGAATACCCAGGATAGTTTGTATGGTTCTGTGGAAAATAATAGAACGACACAGGATAACCCATATGATTCTTCAGAGAGTAAAGAAGTACAGGACAGCCTGCAGAGTCAGACAATTCCGGAAGAGGAAGAAGATAACGAACCAAAACCATGGGATGAATACTTCAATAGCTTGAAATAAAATCATAATATGAAAGACCTTTAACTGACACAATGTAAAAATGTTGATAAAGGTCTTTTTTATTTTTATTAATTTGGTTTTACTGAATTTTCTCATTTATAATGGTGGAAAAAGCTTATACGTAAATGGTATAATAGGAATAATTGCTGGTAGCATAAATATATTTGAGGAAGGTTTTTACAATTATGAACACAAATGAAATCAGTGGAAAACGTCAGATGGAGTTTCTGGCGGAGTTTGATTATATCAGGGAGGCGGGAACTGCAGGAGAGGAAAAAGCAGCAAAGATTATTCAGGAAACATTGAATAGTTTTGGTGTGGAGAATCATCTGGAAGAGTTTGGCTTTGAAACTTTTCAGGTAAAAAAAGCAAAGCTTACGATAACGGAACCATATGTAAAAGAATATACAGTAACCGGATGTGGAAGATGTTCCAATACAGATGAGAATGGACAGAATGCATCTTTTTTGTATGTGGAGAATGCTGATGAGATCAGCCTCGCAAATGCCAGAGGAAAAATCGTCATGGTAAATGATCCGGTAAGAAAGGAACTATACCAGAAGTTGGCGAATTCAGGTGTGGCAGGCTTTATCAGCATTGCCGGTTCTCCGCTGGACGAGGGCGTGGATCTGACGCCGCGCGCATACAGTTTGCCGAAGAATCTGCCGGGTGAAGAGAAAAAAGCAGCCGGGAAAGAAGCGGCAAATTATGACAATAGAATTCCGGGTGTAAGCATTCATTATAAAGATGCTGTCGAATTAGTGACAAGAGGGGCGGCTAAGGCCTGCCTGTCTGTAGAACAGGAGACAGTGGCACGTACATCCCGAAATGTAGTGGCACGAATCAAAGGAACAGATAAAGCAGAGGAGATCCTGACTCTTACTGCACACTATGATTCCGTACCAGAGGGGCCTGGTGCTTACGATAACATGTCTGGTGCCGCGATCATCATGGAACTTTGCAGATATTTCAAAGAACACAGACCACGCAGAACAATGGAATTCGTATGGTTTGGTGCAGAAGAGAAAGGTCTGCTTGGAAGTCAGAACTATATTAAAGAACATGAGTCAGAATTGCAGGCTCATCGTTTCAATATGAATGTAGACCTTGCGGGACAGCTTGTGGGCGGAACGGTTGTAGGAGTGACAGGTGATGCGTCAATCTGCAATATGATCACATATATGGCTCATGAGACAGGAATCGGCATGTCTACAAAGAATCAGATCTGGGGAAGCGATTCTAACACCTTTGCGTGGAAAGGTATTCCGGCTATGACATTAAACAGGGATGGATTTGGCATGCATACACGTCATGATACCATTGCACTTCTGTCGGACTGGTCGTTGGAGAGAAGCGCGATCTTACTGGGATATATCGCGGACAGACTGGGAAACATCGAAATTTTTCCGTTTGAACGGAAAGTGCCGGAAGAGTTTATCAGACAGCTGGATGAATATTTTGGCTAATGTTATTCCGGCAGTATGTATCATATTGGCAGAATCAATCCCACACTTGACAAATGAACGCCAGATTGATACCCTATCACAAGAGCGTTTTTTATGCTATAGAAGAAAAACAATGTGGATGCAAGGGTCAGTTACACGCATCTGCATTCTGAAAAGCAACAAGAGGAGATAAAAAATTAATGGATATTATTCAGGTAATCACACAGGAATTGAAGGTGGAGAAATGGCAGGTAGAAGCCGCAGTCAAATTAATTGACGAAGGTAACACCATCCCATTCATTTCCCGATACAGAAAAGAAGCAACAGGTTCCCTTAATGATGAGCAGCTTCGTGCACTCTTTGAGAGACTGACGTATCTGAGAAATCTGGAAGATAAGAAGAATCAGGTATTAAAGAGCATCGAAGACCAGGGCAAGCTGACTGAGGAACTGAAGAAACAGATTCTGGATGCCCAGACACTGGTTGTAGTAGAGGACTTATACAGACCATATCGCCCGAAACGTCGTACCCGTGCGACAATTGCCAAAGAGAAAGGGCTGGAACCACTGGCAGATATCATTCTTCTGCAGATGACAGACAAGCCGGTAGAAGAGGAAGCCAGGGCGTATGTCTCCGAAGAAAAGGGTGTTAAGAATGTTGAAGAAGCATTGAACGGAGCTAAAGATATTATTGCAGAGCGTATTTCCGATGAAGCAGACTATCGTATCTACATCCGTAACCTGACAACAAAGAACGGAAGTATTTCTTCCACAGCAAAGAATGCGGAAACTCAGTCTGTATATGAGATGTATTATGAATTCGAGGAGCCGGTCAGGAAACTGGCAGGACACCGTATTCTTGCGTTAAACCGTGGTGAGAAAGAGAAATTTATCACTGTTAAAGTAAATGCACCGGAGGAAGACATCCTTCGCTATTTGAATAAGAGAGTGATCAAAAAAGACAACCCGAATACAACTCCGATTCTGAAAGCAGTTGTAGAAGACAGTTACAAACGTCTGATCGGACCGGCTATCGAGCGAGAAATCCGCAGTGACCTTACTGATAAGGCAGAAGACGGCGCGATTCATGTATTCGGCAAGAATCTGGAACAGCTTCTGATGCAGCCTCCAATCGCAGGCAAAGTCGTACTTGGATGGGACCCTGCGTTCCGTACAGGCTGTAAGCTGGCAGTTGTAGATGCAACAGGTAAAGTTCTGGATACAACAGTTGTTTATCCCACAGCTCCGACTACTGAGAAAAAGATCCGTGCTGCCAAGGATACAGTGGAAGGTATGATCGAAAAATACGGTGTATCCCTTATTTCAGTAGGAAACGGCACAGCATGTCGTGAATCCGAGCAGGTGATCGTAGATATGCTCAAAGAAATCCCGGAAAAAACGGTGCAGTATGTTATCACAAATGAGGCAGGAGCATCTGTGTATTCTGCAAGCAAACTGGCAACAGAGGAATTCCCGAACTTTGATGTAGGACAGAGAAGTGCGGCTTCCATTGCAAGACGTGTACAGGATCCGCTTGCAGAACTGGTTAAGATCGATCCGAAATCTATCGGTGTGGGTCAGTATCAGCATGATATGAACCAGAAGAAACTGGATGAAGCATTAAGCGGCGTTGTAGAAGACAGCGTAAATAAAGTTGGTGTAGATTTAAATACAGCATCTGCATCTCTGCTTGAGTATATTTCCGGTATCAGCAAAGCAATTGCCAAAAATATCGTAGCTTACAGAGAAGAGAACGGTCAGTTTACAGACAGAAAAGAACTTCTCAAAGTAGCGAAATTAGGACCGAAGGCATTTGAACAGTGTGCAGGTTTCATGCGTATTTCAGGTGGAAAGAATCCTCTGGATGCAACAAGTGTACATCCTGAGAGCTATGAAGCAGCATCTGCACTTCTTTCAAAACTTGGATATAAGCCAAATGATGTTGTGGCAGGAAATCTCCTTGGACTTTCCCTGCAGGTAAAAGACTATAAGAAGATGGCAGCAGAACTGGGAATCGGTGAGATCACACTTCGTGATATTGTGAAAGAACTGGAGAAACCGGCCCGTGACCCTCGTGATGACATGCCGAAACCGATCCTTCGTTCAGACGTTCTTGAAATGAAAGATCTGAAAGAAGGAATGGTGCTGAAGGGAACTGTCCGTAATGTTATTGATTTCGGTGCATTTGTAGATATCGGTGTACATCAGGACGGTCTGGTGCACATTTCCGAGATGACAGAGAGATTTATCAAACATCCTCTGGAAGCGGTGAGTGTAGGGGATATCGTAGATGTAAGAGTAATCGGAGTTGATATGAAGAAAAAACGTATCAGCTTATCCATGAAAGGATTAAATAAATAACATCAATAAAACAGGGATTACCACTGCAGACCAGATATCTGCAGGAGTGATCCCTGTTTTTGGGGGTACTGCTGTCTGCAGTAACAGTTATTCGGTTTCCCGGTGTGATGTGAGGTGTTCTTCAAGGCTGCGTGCTGCAATGCTCTGT
>OBAI01000985.1_pt1 | contig 24552 bp, 14 predicted proteins | sample 1517461 | NCBI WGS metagenome assembly OBAI01 (sample SAMN04571696, study PRJEB22368) | human gut metagenome | biome: human gut; material: stool | host: Homo sapiens | place: Luxembourg | collected 2012-06-29
GCTCTTAGCCCAGGGCAGCGCCCTGGGTAATCATGGACGCAAGTTTGTCGCCCTGTAAGGGCAAAAGCTTCACAAGAATCAGGCAATTTTCAAAGCTTTTGCCCTTACAGGGCGCCTTGCAGATTGGCATTATACCCAGGGCGCTGCCCTGGGCTAAGAGCTTCTGCCCCTTCAGGGCGTGCTGCTTGCGTCCATTGCCCTGGGCTATGAGCTTTTGGGCCTTCAGCCCGTACTTGAACCGCATGCGATACTTGAGTATAAGAGTTCGCTTGCGCGCACCTTTTCTCTCCATGGCAGAGTGAAAGCAAGCTTTCTCTGCCCATTTGGCTTAACGAAAACGTTCAGTTTGCAAAATTACGCCAAAAACCTTAAATAACCAAATAGTTTTTTCCAATATTCGACAAATATGCCAAAAATAAGGTAAAAAACTAAATTAATTAAAAAGTTTTCCTCTCTTTTCAGATAATATTTATAACTTTGCAATCAAAATCAGTGAAGGGGAGAGTGTGCCCTGACAAAGACAGAAAGAATTACAAGAAAGAGAAGAGTTATAAAAAACAAAAAGGTATTTAGGACATGAAGATTAAACTCCGCATATATATGATGGTTGTGCTGCTTGTTGCTTTGACGCAGCAGATGATGGCACAACAGAAAATATCAGGTCGCGTCATCGACGTTGACGGATTTGCTGTACCTTATGCCAGCGTGCAGTACCGAGGACACAGAATAGCTGTGTCGAGCGATGGCGAAGGCCGCTTCTCCATAGAAAAGCATGAAGGTTGGATGCTTACCGTGAGTGCCTTGAGTTACAAGACGCAGACGGTGAAGGTGGACGCCAACACCAACTTCCTTGAGATAAAACTAAAGGATGACAGCCGTAGGCTCAATGAAGTGGTGGTGAAGTCGAAACGGGGTAAGTACAAGCGCAAGGACAATCCTGCTGTGGAGCTGATGCGCCGCGTTATCGCAGCCAAGAAGAAAACCGATCTGGCCAACCATCCATACTATCAGTATGACAAATATCAGAAGATAACCCTTGCCCTGAACGACCTTTCGAAAGAACAGCTTGAAGGCAAGTTTTTCAGTAAACGACAATATCTGCTCGACCAGGTGGAGAAATCACCCTATAATGGTAAACTCACTCTCCCTGTGAGTGTCGACGAGACGGTATCGCAGCATATCTATCGCAAAGATCCCAAGAGCGAGAAAGATATCATCAAGGGACAGCAGACTAATGGTATTGGTCAGGTGATACAGACGGGTGAGATTCTGAGTACCACGATGAAAGACGTGTTTACCGATGTGGATATCTATGATGACTATGTGCGCCTGTTGCAGTATCCCTTCCCGTCGCCTATCGGCAGAACGGCTATTTCCTTTTATCATTATTATATAGAGGACACGGTCTATGTGGAGCGCGACCTCTGCTATCATCTGCAATTTATTCCTGCCAACTCGCAGGACTTCGGTTTCCGTGGCGAACTGTATGTGACAGCCGACAGTATACTGCATGTCAAGAAATGCAATCTCTATATGCCTCACAACAGCGACGTGAACTGGGTGAAGGATATGAAGATAGAGCAGGAATTCACACGTTTGGACAATGGTGAATGGGTGCTTTCCAAGGATGATATGGTGGCGGAAATACATACCAACAAGGTGCTGCAAGACTTGCTCGTGGTGCGCAACACCCGACTTACCGACTATTCCTTCGACGAACTGCCCAAGGTACTTTTCAAGGGCAAGGCTAAAGTGCGGCATGACATAGATGCCATGAACCGCGATGAGGCTTACTGGAACAAGTACCGGCAGGTGGACCTGACCAAGAGTGAATCGTCGATGGACAGTTTCATCCACCGCATGGAGAATTCCAAAGGTTTCAAGTGGATCATCCTGGGTGTAAAGGCTCTCATGGAGAACTATGTGGAGATAGGAAGTGGTCCGGGCGGAAAGAAAAGTAAGTTCGACCTCGGTCCTGTCAATACCTATCTGTCGAAAAACTATGTAGACGGCATACGTCTTCGTCTGGCTGGTCGTACCATGGCTGCGCTCAATCCCCATTTCTTCTGGAACGGCTATGCAGCCTATGGTACGAAGAGTAACGAATGGTATACAGGACATGTGTTGACCTACTCGCTCAACAAGAAGAAAAACAGTCCCTTCGAGTTCCCGATGCGGAATGTTACCTTTGAGGTGTCCCGTGACATTATGTCGCCTTCCGATGACAACCTGCAGCACAACAAGGACAATATCTTCATGACCTTCCGTGCGGCAACGCAGGATGAGATGTTCCTCTATCATCGACAGCGGCTCGACTTTACCTACGAGACCGATTGGGGACTGCGTTTTAATACCGGTATACGCTGGCAGAGCAACCGTACTGCAGGCAATCTGCACTATTTCACACTGGATGGAAACGAGGTGAAGAAAATCAGAATGACCGACATCAATGTGGGCATCAATTACAATCCAGGAGTCACCTATGTCAACACTAAGCAGCAACGCCTGCCTATCAACCTCGACAGTCCAGAGATAGGAATCTCGCATACCATGGGCTTTAAAGGCTTTATGGGCGGACAGTATCACAGCAACATCACGAATGTGAGTATCTATAAGCGTCAGTGGCTTGGCAGTTTCGGTTATCTCGACTTCCATGCTGTGGGACAGGCTCAATGGAACAAGGTGCCATTCCCGATGCTCATCCTGCCGCCTGTCAACCTCTCGTACTTTGAGTCTGAATCGAGTGTGAGCCTGATGAGAGACTGGGAGTTTCTAAACGACCGTCAGGTGTTTGCGTCTCTGTCGTGGGATATGAACGGCAAGTTGCTCAACCGTATACCGCTCATCAAGAAACTGAAGTGGCGTGAATATTTCGCCGTGAAAGGCGTATGGGGAAACCTCACCGATAAGAATAATCCTTATTTGGAGAAAAACCAAGGGGATACGGAGCTGTTTAAGTTCCCAAGCAAATCGCACGTGATGAACAATACACCCTACTGGGAGTGTGTGGCTGGTGTACACAACATATTCAAGTTCTTTGCTGTAGAGTATGTGCGCCGACTCACCTATCTGAATAATGAGGACATCAGCAAGTGGGGCATACGTTTCGGATTCTCGATGACATTCTAAATGGGAGAATGTGTGAAAGAGTATAGGCAGAAAATATCAACATAAAAACAAGCATGCGATGAGAATATTACTGGCGGACAGACAGGACATTACGCGTATGGGACTGGTTCACATCATTCAGCAGATGAATGTTGGCGATAAGGAGGAAATGCCTGGAATTGAGTGGAAGTACGTAGAGGACAAGGCAGAATTGATGCTTGCCCTGAAGGATGACGACGATGCGGTGGTAGTGCTTGACTATACGCTCTTCGATATCAACGATGCCGATGAGCTGCTCATCCTGCACCAGCGATTCACCCACACCCGATGGTTGCTCTTCTGCGAAGACCTGAGTGTGGACTTTGTACGTGTGCTCATAGCAAGCAGTACGCAGTTCAGTATCTTGACCAAAGATAGTCAGCTGTCGGAAATCAAGGCTGCCATTCTGTATTGTGTGCAGGGCAGTCGCTTTATCTGCCAGCACATGACGGAGGTGCTTCTTGCACCGCCACCTGCCAAGACTGAGGAAAAAGTGAAACTCACCAAGACAGAGACAGAGATTCTGATAGACATCGCTCTCGGTATGACGACCAAGGAAATAGCCGAAAAACGTTTCTCCAGCTTTCATACTGTCAACACTCATCGCAAGAACATCTTCAGAAAGCTCGATGTCAACAATGCCCATGAAGCGACCAAATATGCCTTGAGAGCAGGTCTCATCGACTCGGCAGAATATTATATCTAACTTCAATAAATTCCCACACCCTGCGAAAGTTGAGTGATATAATGGCATGACAGGTGCAGTGCCTTTAAGTAAGCGCACAAAAAAAGCTTAGAAATGTCTCACGACATCACTAAGCTCCAATTTTCTAACTAACTTATTATCAACTATTCATTACTTTTCTGAGTGCAAAATTACAAGAAAAAAAGAAACCTGAATATGTTTTTCATTAAAAAATGCACGTAAACGTTTTCGATTCACGAAAAAATGATGTATCTTTGCAGAAGATTGGCGGCACTCGGCAATTTGAAAGCAAGTTTTCATTGCGCTTGTTTGCTTTATCTCTGTACAAAAAAGGCAGCAAGATGCCATGTTGAAATTAATATATAGCATAAACTTATTTACCACACATGAAGCCCCGCAGAACATCACTCAAAGATCTCGCCGACCATCTGGGCGTGAGCATAGCTACCGTATCAAGAGCTTTGCGAAACAGCCATGAGGTGGGAGAGGAGATGACACGAAAAGTGAAAGAGCTTGCCAAGCAGTTGAACTACCGTCCCAATCCCTTTGCGCAAAGCCTTCGCAAGGAAGCGCCAAGGGTCATTGGAGTTATTGTTCCCAACTTGGTAACCCATTACTATGCAGCTGTGCTTGATGGTATAGAAGATTATGCCTCCAAACAAGGCTACTCTGTTATCAGTGCCAACAGTCATGAGGACCATACATGCGAAGAGCGTGCCCTCGACAACTTCCTTAATATGCATGTGGAAGGCATCATCGCCTGTCTGGCACAGGATACTGTGGATTATTCCCATTTCGAACAACTCCATGACATGGGCATTCCGCTCGTATTCTTTGCCCGATGCTGTCTCGAAGACAAGTTCTCGCAGGTGGTGGCTAATGGAGATGTTGCAGCACAGGAAGCCACTCAGCACATGATAGAGACGGGCTCCAAGAGGATAGCCTTCATCGGAGGACCAAATAATCTGGATATGGTACGCCGACGCAAACATGGTTATCTCGAGGCTTTGCGTGAAAACCGTATCACGATAGACCGACACCTTGTGGTGTGCGACAAGATAGACTTCGAGGTGGCTCGCAATAATACCCTCCGACTGCTTGAGGGCTCCAATCCGCCAGATGCCATTCTTGCCTTTAATGACATCATCACCTATGCTGCCTTTGATGCCATCAAGGCCAAGGGACTTCGCATACCTGAAGATGTGGCCATCATCGGTTTCACCGATGGTGATGCTGCTGCCTTTGTTACTCCTCGTCTCACTGCCATTATGGACAAGGCGCACGAGCAGGGTGCAAAAGCCTGCGAACTGCTCATGAGAAATATCAATGGAGATAATAAGATATATAAGGAGGTGGTTCCGATGATTCTCAAGATACGAGAAAGTTCTGAGAAGCTTTAAATACCCCACCTGCCTGCTACCGAATAAACCTAATAACGACAACTAAAACCTGATGCTCATGACGCTAAAAACAAATACTACATTCAAGACACTACTAATTCACGTATTTTATGTCCTGGCCCTCTGTCTGTTGACTTCGACAGCAAGGGCTGCGAATGAGGATATAGAGTTCAACCGTCTCACCAACCGGGACGGACTGAGCAACAGTCATATCAATGCCATCCTCAAGGACAACAAGGGATATGTGTGGTTTGGAACACAGGCAGGACTTGCCCGCTATGACGGATTCCGTGTCAAGATGTTCCTGAATAATAATATCAGTTCAGCCTCCCTCCCCAATAACTCGGTGGATGAAATCCAGCAGGATGCCATTGGTAACTTGTGGATTCATACCGATATGGGCTACTGTATCTATCAGTATGAAAAGGAGCAGTTTGACCGTAAACCGGAGAACTGGCTTGAAAAGCGACTCGGCATCTCGGGGGGCATCGACAAGGTCTTCATCGACAAGCAAAAGAACCTATGGATAACTATCTATGGCAAGGGATGCTATTTCGTCGACGCCAAGACCTTGAAACCCTATCTCTTTCCTTACCCCAAGAAAGGTCAGTCGGCCAGTGCCAACACCCTCGAAACCGACTGGATAACCGATTTCTCCGATCACCATGGAACAGTCATCATCTCTTATGGAAACGGAACAATCAGTCGTGTAGACGGCAAGCATCATCGCATACTTTGGACTAATAATGCCCTGACTTCCTATAAAAAGAACAGGGAGGATGGTCTGTACACTTTCAGCGACAGCCGCAATAACTACTGGGTGTTGATGGAGGGAAAGACCTATGTCTATTCTGTGAATCAAAAGAAGTGGATTTGCGGAGTGGGTGCGTTTCTTAAAACGCAGGGTATTTCAGGAAGCGTGCCTCCCTCGTTCCTGATACGCGACATGGCAAGCACATCCGATGGCAGACTGTGGATGGCTACCGACCATGACGGACTGGTGGTTGTAGACTATCGTCGCAAAACCTGCAGACAGTATCTCAAGGATGACTACAAGCAGAACTCGCTGCCCGACAACTCGCTGCAACGTATCTTTATCGACAAGGACGACGCCGTGTGGTTGGGTACTTATAAGAATGGTTTGGCTTATTTCTCGCCATCGTTTTCCCGATTCACCACCATTCCTTTAGGTGATGTGTGCACCATCACGCAGGATGTCAAGGGCAATTTGTGGTGTGGAACCAACGATGCAGGTATCTTGAGCTACAATCCTGTGACTGGTCAGACTGTACGTTATCCAGGAAGTACGACCGGGCTGAAGTCGGAAATCGTGGTGAGCAGCGTAACCATGAGTGATGGCACCATGTACTTCGGCACCTTCAACGGGGGTATGGTAAGATATCGTGACGGTCAGTGGAAAGCTTATCAGGTGGGCACAAGCGACCTCGTCAACAACAGTGTATGGTGCATGGAAGAAGATGCTCAGCACCGACTGATGATAGGAACCTTGGGCGGTGGCTTCCAGGTGATGGATACGAAGACCGACCGAATGACGACCTATGATGTTGGCAACAGCAAGTTGCCATCCAACTATATTGGCTCCTTCTTCAGACTGAAGGGCGATGAAGTGCTCGTAGGACATTCTCAGAATCTCACCGTCTTCAACACCCGTACTCATGCCATGCATAATATAAAAGGTACGCGCGCGAGAGCTCTCTTCCCCAGTCCTTCCACCAATTATGCCATGATGGACAGCCGTGGCATTATCTGGATGGCTTCGCCGGCAGGCATCATCATGTATGATACGGTGAATGACCAACTGTTTTCCATCAATGAGATGAATGGAACGCAGGGATCGGTGGGCTGTTCGATAGAAGAGGACAAGAACCATGCCATCTGGCTCATCTCCGAGTTTATGATTACCCGTGTCAGATTATCCAAGGGAGAACAAGGCCGTTGGAACTTGAATCTGTCCAGCTATAATTCTCTCGATGGTTTGCAGGACGGGCAGTTCAACTATCGTTCCTCTACCATTTTGGCTGATGGCTCCATTGCTGTAGGCGGACAGGATGGTGTCAATATCATTCCGGTGCAGGCAGGAAGCAAGGCAAAGAAGAGTGCAAGTGTGCTCTTCAGCGGATTGGTGCTCTTCGACCATCCGCTTATGGCGGGCGAGGAGTACGAGGGACGTGTCATCTTGGAGAAGTCGCTCGACTTCTGCCGTGAGCTCGACCTCAGCAGCAAGGACAATGCCTTTACCATTCAGTTGGCTTCCAGTGAGGTGACAGTTCCTTCCCGAAGTCGTTTCCTCTATCGTATGGCAGGTGTTTCGGACAAATGGATTCTTACACCCGAGGGACGTCCGTCGGTAACTTTTACTAATCTCTCGCCAGGCAACTATACGCTTCAGGTAAAAGTGGTCAATGCTGACGGTTCTGAGAGCGATGAGATCAGCGAGTTGAAGATACATGTGCATCCGCCGTTCTATCTTTCCAATGTTGCTATCTTCATCTATGTGTTCATTATCATGTTGCTCTTCTTCACTTATCGCAAGCGTATGATCAATAAGCAGCGTGCCAAGTATGAGCGTCAGAAAATGGAGGAGGATATCCGTAAGACAGAGGAACTGAACGAACTGAAACTCAACTTCTTCACCAATGTAAGCCATGAGCTTCGCACACCGCTTACCCTTGTCATCTCGCCGCTCAATGCGCTTATCAAGAAAGAGGGCGATGAGGGAAAACGTCATAAACTGGAACTGATTCATCGCAATGCCATGCGTCTGCTTGGTCTGGTCAATCAGATCCTCGATTTCCGCAAGATGGAACAGAAGAGAGGCAAGTTGTCGTTGGCAAAGGTGGATATCGTGTCTTTCGTACAGAATATCTGTCACACCTTCCAGCAGTTGGGCAACAACAATACTCAGTTGGAGTTCCACTCCTCTGTGCCCAAGTTGGTGATGGACTTTGATGTCGACAAGGTGGGAAAAATCATGAACAACTTGTTGAGCAATGCCTACAAGTTTACTCCCGATGGCGGACGTATATCGGTGGGGCTCACCATCCGTTCGAAGGAAGACGACAAGACGCTTGCCGAAGATATGCTGCGGTTGACAGTGGCAGATACCGGCAGAGGACTTAGCGATGCTGATAAGAAACAGGTGTTCGAGAGATTCTATCAGGTGAATGGTACCGAGATGCAGCCTTATGGTGGTAGCGGTATTGGGCTTAATCTCGTGATGCAGTTTGCCAAGTTGCATGGTGGCGAGGTGCATGTGGAGGATAATCCTGGTGGAGGTGCTGTGTTTGTGGTTGATATTCCTATCCGTCATGGAGAGGAGGCGGCTCAGGCAGAGTCTCAGGTTTCTGTCAGTGTTCAGCCCGAAGGCAACGCCCCATCTGCAGATAGCGGAAAGGCAGACACTGCAGCTGATCAGCAGCAGGACAAACCTTTGGTTATGCTGGTTGATGACAGCGACGACTTCCGTGAGTTTATGCACGAAATGCTGTCGGATACTTATCGGGTAGAAGAGGCTGTCAATGGTCAGGATGCCTGGGACAGGATGATGAAGCATACTCCTGATGTAATCCTCAGCGACGTGATGATGCCGGTGATGGATGGCAATGAACTTTGCCGTCTTGTCAAGGACGATGCACGTCTTCGTTCTGTTCCGTTCGTCATGCTGACGGCCCGACTGGCAGACGAGCATCGCAAGGAGGGCTATGAGAGTGGTGCCGATGCCTATATCACTAAGCCTTTCGATGTCGACCTGTTTAAGTTGCGCATTGCCAACTTCCTCAAGTGGACGCATTCTGCCGGCGAGGTGGCAGCCTCTGCAGACCATTCTAAGATGACTTCACAGGTAGAGGACACCATGGAGGAAGAACAGAATGAAGAGTTCAAAATGTCGGAAGTGGATAGAAAATTCATGGAGTCTGTAGACCTCTATATTCAAGACAATATGGGCGATCCTGATACTTCTGTCGAGTCAATGAGTGCCCATCTGCTTATCTCTCGTGTACAATTATATAAACGTGTGCTTGCCCTTACCGGCACCACACCTTCTGAATATATGCGTGCCAAGCGTATCAAGCGTGCTGAAGAGTTGATGCACGAGGCTGAGTATAATGTCAGCGAAATAGCATACAGAGTGGGATTCAACAATCCTCGTTATTTCTCCAAGTATTTCCAGGAAACCTATGGCATGACACCTTCTCAATACAAGAAGAAATTAGCTGAATAGATGAGGCTTGGATATAGGCCTTTTTATGTGCCAGAAGTTGTTTCTTAACTTCTGGCACATATTTTTATGGCGGTGTTTAACATTTTATACATTCATTGTAAACAAATGAGTAGTATTCATTAGCCCTAATATGATTAACTTTGCAGCAAAAATTAATCTGTTAAGAATGAGACTAACTAAATCTATTTTTATTTCAGCAGTGTTGCTTATGGGAGTCACAGTGGCTTCGGCAGCAGGATTCGTTAAGAATGGTAATTTCATTACTGTTCAGTTGAAACAGCATCAGAACTTCGGCCCCAACCAGGTTCGTCTGCAGGTGGTCAATGATAAGATTATCCGTGTGCAGGCTACAGCTGAGCAGTCGTTCCGCAACAAGACAAGTCTGATCGTTGTACCTCAGAAAGCTCAGTCTTCTTTCAAGGTGGAAGAGCAGGGCGACAACCTTGTTGTCACTACGTCTGCCATGCGTGCTGTGCTCAATGAGTCAACAGGACGTATCTGTTTCTATGACCTCAACGACCGTGTTTTACTCAGCGAGGTAGCTCAGGGTGGAAAGACCTTCAAGCCTTTTACGGTGCCTGATCGTGAGATCGGTGTAGACCTGGCAAAGGTGCCTGAGGCGCAGAAGCATGGATGGTCTTGGCGTGCTCTCTTCGACAGTCCTGACAATGAGGCTTTCTATGGACTCGGTCAGCATCAGAGCGAGGAACTCAACATGAAGGGAAAGAACGAAGACCTCTTCCAGTATAACACGAAGGTGAGTGTGCCCTTTGTTGTATCCAGCAAGAACTATGGTATTCTCTGGGATTCTTATTCTTATTGTCGTTGGGGCAATCCGGATGATTATCTGCAGTTGAACCGTGCCTTCCGCCTTTTCGACAAGGACGACAAGGAAGGTCAGCTCACAGGTACTTATGTCGATAAGAATGGCAAGAAGATTGTACGTGGCGAAGACAGCATCTATTTCGTGTATGCCATGCCCGAAGCTTCCGAGTTGTGCAACAAGACCGACAAGGGTGGTATTCAGAATCTGCCTAAGGGTTTTGCACTCAATGGCTCTAAGGTTGTCTATGAGGGATATGTGGAAGCTTCAGAGAACAGCTTCTATCAGTTTATCCTTTATTATGCAGGTTATATGAAGATCTATATCGACGATAAGTTGGTGGTTCCTGAGCGCTGGCGTACAGCATGGAATCCTAACTCCTTCAAGTTTGAGACTCCTATTGCCAAGGGTGTCAAGACTCCTATCCGCATCGAATGGCAGCCTGATGGCGACGTGTCTTATTGTGGATTGCGTGTGGCAGCTCCTCGTTCAGAGACAGAAAAGAATCAGTTGAGCATCTGGAGCGAGATGGCTCCCGATATGGACTATTATTTCGTGGCAGGTAAGAACCTCGACGAAGTGATCAGCGGTTATCGTACTCTTACAGGCAAGGCTCCTGTTTATCCCAAGTGGGTGCTGGGCTTCTGGCAGAGTCGTGAGCGCTATCAGAGCAGCGAGGATATTGAGAGTACCTTGAAGAAGTTTCGTGATCTGCATATCCCTGTCGACAATATCGTGCAGGACTGGAACTACTGGAAACTCGACTCATGGGGAAGCCACGAGTTTGAGAGTTCTCGTTACCCCAATCCACAGGCCATGCTCGACAGCGTACATGCTATGAACGGAAGATACATGATTTCTGTATGGCCTAAGTTCTATGACACAGTAAAGAACTATAAGGAACTCGACAGCAAGGGATGGATGTATCATCAGGCCATTCAGGATGACATTCACGACTGGCTCGGATTCCGTGGCTCTTTCTATGATGCATACGATGCCGGAGCCCGCAAGATGTTCTGGCGACAGATGGATGAGAATCTCTATACTAAGTATAAGTTTGGTGTGGATGCCTGGTGGATGGATGCCTCAGAGCCTAATGTGCGCGACTGCACACCTATGTGGTATCGCAAGGCCCTCTCTGGTCCTACAGCTCTCGGAACCTCTACCGAATATTTCAACGCTTACAGCATCGTCAATGCTGACGCCATCTATAATGGACAGCGCAGTGTGAACCCTAATCAGCGTGTCTTCCTGCTTACCCGTTCGGGTTTTGCTGGCGAGCAGCGTTACAGTACAGCCACTTGGTCGGGCGATATTGCTACCCGTTGGGAGGATATGCGTGCCCAGATGACTGCTGGCTTGAACTACTCTATGGCAGGTCTTCCTTTCTGGGGAATGGATCAGGGCGGTTTCTGTGTAGAGAACCGTTATGTAGCAGCACAGCAGGAGTTTGACAAGACTGGTAAGGAGAATGCCGACCTGAAAGAATGGCGTGAGCTGCAGGCTCGCTGGAACCAGTTCGGTTGCTTCGTTCCTCTCTATCGTGCCCATGGTCAGTGGCCAACTCGTGAGGTCTGGAATATCGCTCCTGCCGACCATCCTGCTTACAAGACCATCGTTGCTTACGACAAACTGCGTTATCGCCTGATGCCTTATCTCTACAGCATGGCTGGTATGGTTCATCTCAAGGACTACACCATGATGCGTGGACTGGTGATGGACTTCAATGGTGATGACAATGTACTCGATATCAAAGACCAGTGGATGTTTGGTCCAGCCCTCATGGCTTGTCCTATAGGTGAATATCAGAAGTACTCTCGCAATGTGTACCTGCCTAAGCAGAAGGGATGGTACGATTTCTATACCGGCAAGCACTATGCTGGCGGACAGACTATCGTAGCCGATGCGCCTTATGAGAAGATACCTGTCTTCCTGCCAGAGGGAGCCATCCTCCCTGTTGGTCCTGAAATGGAGTGGTGCGGCCAGAAGAAGGCTGAACTGATCGACCTCTATGTTTATGCTGGCAAGGATGGCGAGTTCACCATCTACGAGGATGAAGGTACCAACTATAACTACGAGAAGGGTAAGTTTGCTACCATCGACATCAAGTACAATGATGCTCAGAAGACCCTTACTTTCGGAGCACGCAAGGGTAGCTTTGATGGTATGTTGCTGAAACGCCGTTTCAATGTAGTACTTGTCGGAACTACCCGCGAACAGGGCGTCAGCCTCGCCAAGGCTCCTAAGGGCAAGATGGTGAAGTATGCAGGCAAGTCTGTTACTGTAAAATTGAAGTAATATGAAGAAGATATTTGCTTTAGCAATTCTACTATTGGGCGCTCAGTCTTTGAGCGCCCGTGATTGCCAGTCTTTTGATAAAGACTGGCTTTTCATTTTAGCCGATAGTGCCGGTATGCAGAGATCAGAATATGCTGATGGGCATTGGAGAAGTTTGAATCTCCCTCACGATTGGGCGATAGAGGGTGATTTCGCCCCGTCGAATCCCTCAGGAGCCAGCGGTGGTGCTCTTCCCGGTGGCATCGGTTGGTATCGTAAGCATTTTTCCGTGAATCCGAAAGAGAAGTACGACCGCTTTACTATCACCTTCGATGGCGTGTATATGAACTCTTCGGTCTATATCAACGGTCACAAACTCGGTACGCGTCCTTATGGATATAGTACCTTTGAGTATGATCTTACACCTTATATTAATAGGAAGGGTGATAATGTCATCGCCGTGAAGGTGGATAATAGCGACCAGCCCAACAGCCGCTGGTATTCGGGTTGTGGTATCTATCGCCACGTATGGCTCACCAAGGCCCAGAAGATGGCATACATTCCGCAGTGGGGACAGTATGTATCTACTACGCCGCAGGGTGATGTCAAGGTGAAGGTCGATTATCTTGCTCATGGCAGCAAGATGAAACTTTCCATCCGTAATACTGTCTATGATGCGGATGGAAAGGTGGTGGCAAAGAGCCTGGGCAACAAGGTACAGCAGCTTAAGGTGAAGAATCCGCAACTTTGGGACATCGCAAAAGGCTATCTCTATACCGTGAAGAGTGAACTGGTGGTGAACGGAAAGGTGATGGATACCGCAACCACCACCACTGGTTTCAGGGAAGTGAAGTTTGATGCCCAGAAGGGTTTCTTCCTTAATGGCAGAAACATCAAGATCAATGGTGTCTGCGAGCACCATGACTTCGGCTGTCTGGGTGCGGCGGTGAATGAAGATGCGATGCATCGCAAACTCACCATCCTTCGTGATATGGGTGTGAATGCCATCCGAAGCAGTCATAATCCTCCTGCTCCCGAACTGCTGAATATGTGCGATTCGATGGGAATTCTCGTGATGGACGAGAGTTTTGATATGTGGCGCCGCAAGAAATCGAATGGCGACTATGCTCGCTTCTTCGATGAATGGCACAAGCGCGATCTCTCTGATCTGATAAAACGCGACAGAAACCATCCGAGTATCATCATGTGGAGTATAGGCAACGAGGTGCTCGAGCAATGGTCGGATGCTGCAGCAGATACACTTTCACTGGAGCAGGCCAACCTGATACTGAATGCTGGTCACGATGCCTCAACTTTGGCACATAGCGATGAACTGAGTGTGAACTCGCTCCTGACGCAGCATCTTGCCGAATTGGTAAAGGAGAACGACCCTTGGGGCACGCGCCCCATCACGGCAGGATGCAATGAGCCAGACCCAAAGAACCATCTCTTCAAGAGCGGAGCCATCGATGTGATCGGTTTCAACTACCATCATCAGTGGGTCAAGGATGTGCCTCAGAACTTCCCTGGCAAACCTTTCATCTTCTCGGAAAGTGTTTCTGCCCTGCAGACCCGCGGCTATTACAAGATGCCAAGCGACAGTATCATCGTTGCTCCTAAGGAGTGGTGGTTGCCTTACACTGATCCGTCGTTCATGTGTTCGGCTTACGACAATATGCATGCTTCCTGGAGCAGTACGCACGAGGAGACATGGGATGTGGTCAAGCACAACGACTTTGTGGGTGGACAGTTTATATGGACAGGCTTCGACTATATCGGTGAGCCTACTCCTTATGCTTATCCTGCACGCAGCAGTTACTTTGGTGTGATAGACCTTGCGGGTTTACCCAAGGACAGCTATTATATGTACCAGAGCGAGTGGACCGATAAGGAGGTGTTGCATCTCTTCCCTCATTGGAACTGGATTCCTGGGCAGACCATTGATATGTGGTGCTACTACAATCATGCTGACGAGGTGGAGCTGTTTGTCAATGGCGAGAGTCAGGGCATCCGTCGCAAGAAGGTATATGGAGCTGCCCATGAGGGAGCCGTCTGGCAGCATTCTACCGAGTATCATGTGATGTGGCGTGTTGCTTTCGAACCAGGAGAAGTGAAGGTGGTGGCACGTAAGGACGGCAAGCAGGTAGGCGAGCAGACTATCCGTACGGCTGGTGCACCTCATCACATCGTATTGAAGAAAACTTATCAGGGTACCTTGGCTTTCGGTACTTCCGATCCTACTACCTTTGTCGAGGTGCAGGTGGTAGACAAGGATGGTAACCTCTGTCCTAATGCCGACAACCAGATATTCTTCTCTTCAGATGCAAAGATTTTGGGCACCGATAATGGCTGCCAGACATCGTTGGAACGTTTTACCGACCCTCATCGCAAGGCCTTCTTTGGCAAGTGTGTCGTTGTCTTGAAGGGAAAGGGTACTCTGACAGCCAAGGCGGTTGATCTGCAACAGGCGCAAATCCAGCTATAGCAAATCCTGCTTTAGCAGATTAAGCTATCTATGATGAAGGAATTGTGATTCATGTAAACATAAAAACTCGCAAGATTCAGTAGAGTCTTGCGAGTTTTTTTGAGGTATGATTGCGTTCTTACGCTCTCGGGTATTGTAATTTCTTACAGAACTTCCGTACATGAGAATGTTCAGTTTGTAAGAAGGATACTCACGTATGCAGATTGGTATTTCTTTTACCAGTTGTCTGGGTTGAACGGGTCTTCATCTTTGTTGAATTGTCCCTTGTCATAGATGATTTCTCCCCAGTTGGATTGCTCTTCTGGCACTTCAGTGTCTTGCTTTGGTGGGTCTACCACCCATAAGCAAGTAGAGCCTGCGCAGAAGCTGCAAGTCTCAGCCATGATGGTTGTGGTCATAGGACACATATTTCTTTTTTTCATCGTCTTTTGATTTTGAGTGTTTTACTAATTGTTTTGTTAGTCCTGGCTTTGTTGCTCAAGACTTATAGCTCCCGATTATCTCTTGATAACTTTCTTGCCGTTCAGAATGTAGATTCCACTTGGAAGTCCGTCCAAGGAACTGCTGTTGCTGATGAGTTGACCATTCAGGCTATAGATGCCATGGGCGAATCTGTCAATTCTGCTTTCTTCTTCGCCATAGATGATGGGGCTGATGCCAGTGGTCTTGTCCAAGGATACACCATCAAGGAAAACGTTGGCAGGTTTGGCAGGGTTGCCGTCAGAGGCGGACTTAGGTGCGAACCATACGCTGAAGCCTCGCAAGCCTCTTGTTCTTATATCAGAAAAATACATCTTACCATTGGAGAAGAAGTAGCAGCCCGTCAGGTCGCTGCGATCCGCTATGATGGTTGACTTGTCAGTGATGGTCCATTTGCCGTAATTATCATCTTTCTCGTCTGTATTCTGTGTGCCTGTTCCGAAGGTTCTGGCAAATGTTCCGAAGGCTGTCATTTTGCCGTCGCCTGTGACGAATGGAGTTCCTGAACCGTCAACGAAAAAACTGCTGTTGGTTGTCCAGTTCGTTGTATTCATATTGCTGAGGTCGTTCTTGTTTTTTCCGTTAACAGCGAATGAGACATTGGGAATGTCGATATGGTTCTTGCCGATGATCACCGGTACATCCTTTGCCTGGTCGTTGCCTGTCGAACTCAGCAATGCCTTGTAGGCAGGTGATTGTTCCAGTTCGGTATGCTTGGTAGGGAAAATGATGTAAGGTACGTAGGCTTCCATCACAGTCGTTTCGTTTCCCTTCTTGCTCATGTCTATGCTGACAAACTGTATCTCATTGCTGGTCAACTTGGCGAGCTTTGCCAGTTTCACGTTAGGACCGAATGCCTGGGTGAGTTGGTCCTTGGTGAGGCTTACGGGTAATACAAAACCATTCCACTTGTCCTTGTCGAAGGTCTTGTTGAGGTGTAGTGTCACACTCTTGTAGGTGTTGGAGCATTTCAGATATTCCAAGTTGTCTCTGTCCTGGTCGAGAACCAAGTCGCCATCAATAGTCCTGCTTGTATAGAGGAGTCGGAAATCATCGAATACCGTCCACTCTCCTTCCACAGGCTCTGTGTCACCCTGCGTTCCGATTTCGATACCGAACCGGATCGTTCCACCTTTTTCCGGCACCTGTACCAGCACACTGTTGAAATATTTGTGACTGCCGTAGAATTCCTTGGCAGCATAGTCCATATTCTGTTCTTTGATATGTAGCGCTGCCTTTTCCTGTGCAGACATATAATCAGTCTGTCCCAGGACGGTGGCATGCATCGTCTTGGTGTCCGCAGTGTTGTCGCTCTTCACCAAGCAGGCATAGAGCTTTGCCTTAGTGGTAGTGGAGAATCCCTTGCACTCGATGACGTATGCACCACCTTGACTCACAGTGACATCCTGGTAGATGGTGCCTCGGAAATTCTTGGCATCAGCGCAATAATACTTACCGCAATGACGCTCGTAATTCGTGTTTTCTTTGAACGGCGTGATAGCGCCATCGGGAAATGTGTAGCTGAAGCCATTTCTGAAATTTGATGTATATGACTTGCTAATCTCGCAGTTGCTGCCGGCAATTGTTACATTGCTGTTAACGTAAGGTTTGTAATAATGCTCCAAACCCAATCTGATTTGGCCACTTCCTCCATATTGATAAGCCTTCCAGTTGCTCATAGCCGCATTCTCACGAGAGAAGTCTGGGCATTGCAGACGGAAGGTCAGGTCGATGGACGAGGTGATGTTGTTGGTGTTCTTGACCTGGAGATCTAATATCTGCTGGTATGACAGAAATCTCCATTCGTCGTTGCCGTTTGCTATCTCTGTGCTTGTTTCTTCCACGGCACCGCAGTTTTTGTCCACGTCGCCTTGTATCTCGGCAGCGATGAGGTAATACTTGGTCGTACCAAAACTGGGAGAATCATACGGTTTCAATGAGGTGTTGCGGTACGTGTATAGCTTGTAGGTGTTGGGCTTGTCTGTAACAGGCTCCAGTTTCCAGCCTCTCTTGACAATCTTTTCCGAGTAAATATATGCTCTGTCTATATACACACCTTTGTCTTCAGGTTCACTTCCCCCTGTCTCGTATTCCAGATAATTTCCTTCTCCTTGATTGTCCTTCGAGTCAAACTTCTGAGCAAGGTGAATCCACTTGTCTTTGTCGATATGTATCCATAGCGGCATTCCGTATTCTTTCAAGGAGACATGAGTTCCCCAATAGCCTCCTGCATTGAGCAGCAGGCCCGTCTTGACATTGTAGAGGAAGAAGATTTTGCTTTTGTCATCTTCTGGAAAGGTGTTGTCGCTGATTGCAGCAGCTCTTACCTGATCCTCGCTGCAACCTGTCAGCGATTCGATGCCCGTGATGGGGTTTCCATTCGTATTGTTATCCTGGGCTTGTACTTGGAGACTTCCTCCAATGGCGAATAGAAGCATGACAAGGAGAGCAATGAATGTGGTGAATCTCTTTTGTGCTGCTTCGTTGTGCAGTTGTTGTAGTTTTTTTCTCATTTCATTTCAATTTAGAAAAGTCTTTGTATAAGTTTTACTCATACTATTTTCGACGCTCAGTTCTTGGTAATGAATAGTTGGAGCGCCAGTTTTTAAACTTTGCAAAGGTAGTGGAAATTTTTAGTGAATACTTTTAATATTGGAAAGATTTTCCTTTTTACAATTTCAAAAATGGAAAAAAATGACGCAAAAGTGTAAAAAGAGTGAAAAATGTCGCTTTTTGTATTAATTCGGGGGGGGTAATAATTATTTTTCGTACTTTTGTATCCCGTAATAAGAATTGTATATGATAGAGTTGTTAGAGCATTATTTCAATGTGTTGATTCTATGTGTTGGAGCCATTTATTTTGGCCTCGGCATTGTCCTGTTGTTCGGAAAAGTGCCTCTTGCTGCCGAATATCTTCCTTATCGCAAGGCGAAGAGATGTTTGGCAACTACATATTTTATCATGGGATTGAACCTTGTCGTCGACTTAGCTCTTTCCAGCTCTGCCGATTGGAAAGAGCTCAATCCATATATCAAGTGCGCTGATTTTATCTTCTTCTGTCTGGAAGCCATCTTCTTCTTTTCTACTTTCTTCTATTTGTTGGACGAGAAGTATATGTCGTGGCGAAACTTCAGTAAGGACTGGATTGTCTTCCTGACATCTGTTGCCCTGATGATAACTTCCACCATAGGAGTCTTTGGCAAAGCGGGTGCTTGGGTCTCGTGGTTCCCCTTCTTCATATTCTTTGTGCAATACGTGTTGCTCTTGAGACGTTTCTATATCCTATATAATGAGAAGAGGAGTAAACTGGACAATTACTTTGCGGAGGAAATGCAGCAGTTTATGTTATGGATCAAGAAGAGTGTCATCCTCATCATCCTTACCAGTGTGCTGTGTTTCACCACGTTGCTTGAGGGCATTATCTACAATTATTTTTTCCAGGTTTATGTCGTCTCTGTCAATTTCTACATAGCCATCAGTTTCATCAACTATGCCTCCATGTATGGTAAGTTGAACAGCGCTGAGGTAACGGAAAGAGAAAGGATGGAGACAGATACAGAAAAACTGAAATCCTCGAAGACAGACAACTATGAGCAGCTCTTTGGTGAGCAAGTGAAGAGATGGATTGCAGAAAAGCGGTTCCTCGCTCCTCAGTTGACGATAGATGACTTGGCGGCAGAGATGGGTACCAACAAGCTATATATGTCTCGCTATATCAACCGTAAACACGGTACCAACTTCAGTACCTGGATTACGAAGCTGCGTCTGGAAGAGGCAAAAAGCTATATGCGTGAGAATCCGAATGTCAAACAGGAAGAGGTGGCTATCTATTCCGGTTTCTCCTCGTCCTCTTATTTCTCAAGGGTGTTCTCGCGCTTTGAGAGCAAGACGCCAGCAGCCTGGCGTAAGGAACAAAATGTTTAAAACAGTATATGTTTTGTTAATCGCAGAGTCATATCCTTGTCAAGGACGGAAGTTTGATCCTATCTTTATCGTCCAGGTGATGCAAAGATAGAGGTGGAAAGAAAATAAAATGAACTTTTGTTCGTTATATCATATAACAGAACTTTCGCAAGTGGTTTAAGTACGGGCTGAAGGCTCAAAAGCTTCCAGAAGCAGCACGCCTTGGGCTATGGGCTTCTGCCCCTTCAGGGCGTGTGGGGAAAAATTGCGAAACTTGATCATAAAACGACATAGACAATGAATGTACGAGTAGAAGGGGCTACTGCCAGTTTGGCAGCGCCTATTGCCTCACTCATTATGGAGGCGATGAATCATGAGTGTTGCCAGAATCTGGCAGGTAAAGATCATACGATAGAGGATTTCCGACGGGTGATGACGGAACTGGTGGCTCTCGATGACAGTCAGTACAGCTATCGCAATACGCTTTGTGCTTTTACTGATGATGGTCGGTTGGCTGGCATCTGTGTATCTTATGATGGAGGTGAGCTGCATCGTTTGCGCCGTCGTTTCATAGAGGCTGCTCAACGGGAGTTTGGCATCGACTATTCGGATATGGATGATGAGACACAGGCTGGTGAGCTTTACATTGACAGCATCGCTGTGTCGGAAGAGTTCCGGGGGCATGGCATTGCCAAATATTTGCTGAAAGCAGTCATCGAACGTGCACGTGAGATGGGATTGCCTGCTGTAGGACTGCTTGTCGATAAGGCAAACCCTCGCGCGGAGTCCTTATATAATAAGGTGGGATTTCTGTACGCCAATGATTCTGCATGGGGAGGCCATGAGATGCGGCATCTGCAATATCAGATAGACTGATTGCCTTGACAAGAAGCAAAGAGCTTTGTTCTTTTACTGAGCCCACTTGAAAAAGTCAATTTTACGAAAACCAGCTATTGATTATCAATAAGTTGCAAAGACAAAAAATACATTTTTCGACTTTTTCAAGTGGACTCTTTACTGAAGTTTCTCAAGTTTTGCCCCACACGCCCTGAAGGGGCAGAAGCTCTTAGCCCAGGGCATCGCCCTGGGTTATTTTGTGCGCAAACCTGTCGCCCTGTAGGGGCAAAAGCTTTAAAACTCGTGGCAATTTACAAAGCTTTTGCCCTTACAGGGCGCCTTGCAGATTGGCATTATACCCAGGGCGTTGCCCTGGGCTGAGAGCTTCTGCCCTTTCAGGGCGTGCTGCTTGCTGGCGTTGCCCTGGGCTGAGAGCTTCTGCCCTTTCAGGGCGTGCTGCTTGCTGGCGTTGCCCTGGGCTGAGAGCTTCTGCCCTTTCAGGGCGTGCTGCTTGCTGGCGTTGCCCTGGGCTGAGAGCTTCTGCCCTTTCAGGGCGTGCTGCTTGCTGGCGTTGCCCTGGGCTAAGAGTTTCTGCCCCTTCAGGGCGTGCTGCTTGCTGGCGTTGCCCTGGGCTGAGAGCTTCTGCCCTTTCAGGGCGTGCTGCTTGCTGGCGTTGCCCTGGGCTAAGAGCTTCTGCCCCTTCAGGGCGTGCTGCTTGCTGGCGTTGCTCTGGGCTAAGAGCTTCTGCCCCTTCAGGGCGTGCTGCTTGCTGGCGCTGCCCTGGGCTAAGAGCTTTTGGGCGGCCTTAGCCCGTACTTAAACCACTTGCGAAACTTGAGTCTGAATCCACTTGAAAAAATCATTTTTACGAAAACCAGCTATTGATTACAATAAGTTACAAAGACAAAAATGTGATTTTCGACTTTTTTAAGTTGACTCAGTCTTTTATTATTTTTCCAGTTCTTCTATCTCGTTCTCATCCATGTCGCGGTCCAACCGGTCGCGCCACAGATACTTGCGTGTCTCGTGTACGATGATGCCGCTGAGGCAGAGCAGGGATACAAGGTTAGGTATTGCCATCAGGGCGTTCATACAGTCGGCGATGTTCCATACCATCTCCAGTCCGATGACACTGCCCGCAAAGATGCTGACGATGTAGAGCACACGGTAGGTCAGCATCCAGCGCTTGCCCTTGAGATACTCCACGCAGCGCTCGCCATAATAGCTCCAACCTAAGGTGGTACTGAAAGCAAAAGTGGCTAAACCGAAGGTGAGCAAGGGTGCTCCTATGTAAGGTATCTTGCTGAAGGCAGCCTTGGTGAGGGCTGCTCCGTTGTGGTAGTCGATGTCGGGGTAGGCAATGATGCTTGAGGTGATGACCAGACCAGTAAGGGCACAGATGATGACGGTGTCCCAGAAGGTGCCTGTCGATGAAACAAGAGCCTGGCGCACAGGGTTGCGTGTCTGTGCAGCTGCGGCTACGATAGGAGCAGAACCAAGACCCGACTCGTTGGAGAACAGACCACGGGCTATACCATATCGGGCTGCCATCATCAATGTGCTGCCAGCGAAACCGCCTCCTGCCGCGCGGGTAGTGAAGGCAGACTCAAAGATAACCTTGATGGCCGGCCACAGATAGGCATGGTTGACAAAGAGAATATAGATGCATCCCAACACATAGAAAAGTGCCATGAAGGGAACAAGCATTCCGCATACTTTTGATATTGATTTCACTCCTCCTATGATGACGGCTGCTCCCAAGGCGCAGACAACGGCTCCTGTGATGTAGGGAGAAATGCCATACTGGTTTTCTACGAGGGTAGAGATGGCGTTTGCCTGTACGGTGCTGCCGATGCCGAAAGAGGCTATCGCGGCAAAGAGTGCGAAGAGGATGGCGAGCCATTTCCAGCCCAGACCTTTCTCCAAGGCGTACATAGGACCACCCAACATGCGGCCGCGCTGGGTCTTCACACGATATTTGACTGCCAATAAACCCTCGGCATATTTGGTGGATATACCGAATACACCTGTCAGCCAGCACCACAGCACAGCACCCGGACCACCCAGGGCGATGGCTGTTGCCACACCGATGATGTTGCCCGTACCTATAGTGGCGGCAAGTGCAGTGGCAAGAGCGCCAAACTGGGATACATCGCCCGTGGCATTCTTGTCTTTCTTGACGGATAACTTGATGGCCTTGAAAATCTTACGCTGCGGGAAATGCAGACGGATCGTAAGAAAGAGGTGTGTGCCCAAGAGCAGAATAATCATGGGCCAACCCCACAAGAATGAGCTTAGCGTTGCGAAAATGTCGTTTAGTGTATCCATAATCTCTCTTATTTTTTTACCTGTTTGTTATTTGTCTTTCTCTTTTATGATCCCATGTTCTATTCTTATCCTTACGTTGTTGTAACCCATGGCCTGGAACATTCCCTCAAACTGCGCCTTGGCATTTTCCTCTGCCTTGGCGATGTTGGCCTTTGTAAAGCATCGTCTGCTCATAGCTTCATAGGCTCTTTTGTACATGTCCTGTCGGTCTTTACCGGTCCATTTGCCTTCTTCGAAGAACGAACGTGTCTTTGCCTCATCGATGAAGTTGCGGTCGAGGAGCCTGATGGGAGGCAGGGTGCAGATGATGGTGTCGCCCTCGGCGCTCAGCCATTCAGTGCCCACCTCTCGCATGTCAATGCCCAGCCTGAGGGTGCCATAGTAGATTCTTACCAGTTCGTCGTCGCTGATGAGCCCTTTTCTCACGGTGTCTATCAGTTCCTCGTCGCTGATGGACAGGAATTCCCACTGTCCGATGGCTTCGATACTCTTTATCTGTGTAGGCGAGAGCGTGGTCTTGCCTTCTTGTTGCATCGAGATGGAGTTGTCCTTGTTGAGCCAGTACAGACCTCCGCCGATGATGACGATGAGCAGGAGTATGACGATGATTTCAAATTTTCTCATATCTGTAGTACCTTACTTGTTCTCAACCGATGCGCCTTCGATGAGGCTTGAAAGATCGGATGAGGTAAACTTCTTTCTGAAACTAATCTTGATGTTCTCGGCTTTGAATCCCAAGTTGACGAGCATGGGTACCAAGGTGTGCGCTGCACTTTGGCGGGCTGTTTCCAGAATATCCATGCGTGGAATGTCGTTGATGATGCCCTTTCGTCCTTCCTGCTCGTAGCTGCTGAGTTCTTCATCGCTGAAGTTTCTGCGTGTGAGCGATACGAATTTCTTGATTCCTTCGTGGTCTATCTTGCTGCTTGTCAGCACCACCTTAGGATCAGGGAGGATGATTTCTATCTTCTCGCCCTGCCGTCTCACGTTCTTTTCGTTGAAGCCTTTGAAGTCGATATATGCCTTGAGGGTGGCGTCCATAGGGATGGCAACCTTGCGCTTTCCTCCAGGCAGACTGATGTCAAACTCGTTTTTCAGTATAGAGCCTTTCAGTCTGAGTTGGTCGTCGTGGGTGATGATTCTGTGAACCTGTGCCTCGGCTGTATATAGACGACTGCATTTCTGTATCTGCATCACCATCATGGGAATGGTGTCGAGAGCCTTCTCTTTCTCTTTGGCTTGTCTGCCTGTACAAGCCGAGAATATGATAGCAGTTGTCATAATGACAAGTAAAATGGTCTTTCTCATACTAATTGTTTTGTTTTCGTTGCAAAGGTACGACAATTTGAGTAAATAACCAAATAGTATCAGTCAATTTTATACTTTTCGTCTTTGTTTTGTGATAATCTGTAGCTTTTGGGTAGTTAAAAATTATGCTTTTGGTTAGTTGTAAATTATGCTTTGGATAGTTATAATTTATGCTAAGAGTGGTCAACTCAAATCGTTAAACCACAGAAAAAGTTTTTTCAGCCTATTAAAATCTATGTTCTAAAGTATCGAACTTATGTTCTAAAGTTTAGAACTTGTGTTCTAAAGTATCGAACTTATGTTCTAAAGTATAGAACATAGATTTTTCGCAAGTGTCAGAACAAATTCATGAAGAACTGAAAACAATTCGACCTGTACGGTTGGAACGCCCTGAAAGGGCAGAAACTCTTAGCCCAGGGCAACGCCCTGGGTATAAAGGCAGTCAGCAAGTCGCCCTGTAAGGGCAAAAGCTTTGAATTTTGCCTGGAATTTTAAAGCTTTTGCCCTTACAGGGCGACAAGTTTGCGAACATAATAACCCAGGGCGCTGCCCTGGGCTAAGAGCTTCTGCCCCTTCTATTATATTTGCACTTGGAAAAATAAAGAGGTGAAAATC
>OBAI01000988.1_pt1 | contig 24487 bp, 20 predicted proteins | sample 1517461 | NCBI WGS metagenome assembly OBAI01 (sample SAMN04571696, study PRJEB22368) | human gut metagenome | biome: human gut; material: stool | host: Homo sapiens | place: Luxembourg | collected 2012-06-29
TTCGTTCTGGAGGCCGTTTAATCTTTTGGAATAAAAGAAAACCACTATTTATCATCAGAAAAAGAGATGTAGGAGTATTTCATATAAGTTTAATTTGTACTTTTACAGACATAACATTCACTACCACCATAATGGAGATATTCTATTTTGTCTTTGCCGCATTCTTGTTATCAATAGGTGCAGGTTGGGTTATTATCCCCCGTATCGTGATGATATCCAAGAAAAAAAGGCTTTTCGATGAGCTCAGTGCCCGTAAATCCCATACGGGTATGGTGCCCCGTTTGGGCGGTGCCTCATTTTTCCCAACTTTTCTGTTTGCCTTTACGCTGACGATGGGAATGCGCTATATTTTGGGATTTGAAGTGGCCGATGATTACTTTATGGATTCCCTTTGTGAACTGATGTTCCTGCAGGCCGGTTCAACAGTCCTGTTCTGTGTGGGCATGGCCGACGATTTGACAGGGGTTGGTTATAAAGGTAAATTTTTGGCCCAAACCCTCAGTGCAGTGCTTATCTGTTGTTCAGGGGTAGGCATTACCAGTTTGGATGGGTTGTTCGGCATTTACGAAATTCCCTATTGGCTGGGGGTGATTTTGACCATCTTGATCATCGTATTGCTGGCCAACGCCTATAACCTGATTGACGGTATCGACGGTCTCTGTTCTGGTTTGTCTTTGTTGGCGCTGTTAACCTTCGGTATCTGGTTTATCATTCATGGAATTTATGTCTATGCAATGATGGCCATGGCAATGGGTGGCGTGGTATTGGTCTTCTTCTTTTATAATGTGCTGGGAAAACGCCTCAAAGTCTTTATGGGCGATACAGGTTCGTTACTGCTGGGCTATATGATCGCCTTCCTCGGTCTGAAATTTTACAGCTTGAATGTTTCGGGGGAGTTCTTCCGCATCAATGCCGCACCTGCCGTCTTCTTGGGAGTGGTCTCAATCCCAGTCTTTGACGTCGTGCGGGTCTTCTGCGCACGTATGGCGGCTGGACTCTCACCCTTCTACCCGGATCGCAGACATATTCACCACAAATTGTTGCGGATCGGCCTGACCCATTTGCAAAGTGCCATGGTAATTGTACTTTTGCAGGTCGGTTTTATTTTGTTGAACTTCTTGCTCCGGAATGTGAGCATCAATTTGTTGCTGGCAATCAACATCCTGTTGGGATTTATGATTAATTATCTGCTTAACCTTCTGGGTGGTAGATATGTGGCCCCTCAAGTACAACAAAATGTTCCGGAACACGTTGAAGAGAATAGTGATAAATAATAGCATTTCAAATATGTTTAAGGTACGCAAAATCCGTTCGATTCTTGCTCTTGCTCTTTTTGTTGTAGCTCCCGGAATGGCGTTGGGACAGATCACGCCTGAAATGATCCAGAAGGCACGCCAAGCAGGAGCAACTGACGCTCAAATCCAAGCGGCATTGAGTGGTAATGCTTCCTCCTCGCAGATTAATGGACAGACCAATGTACAGAATCGTCGAATGATTGTCGATACTACATCGGGTCGAAAAGAGTTGGATTCAGCCATGTTGAAGCAGGTGAATCCCAATGTCTTTCAAAATCGTGATTCGTTGACTGGCCGACAGATCGAATACGAGATTGTTTGGGAGGATAACAAATTTGTCCGTCGTCCGATCCCGGTAGTATTTGGTCAGGAGATGTTCCAAAACAAAAACCTGACCTTTGCCCCCAATTACAATATGGCAACCCCCCCATCTTATGTCTTGGGTGCTGGAGATGAGGTTGTCGTTGAGGTATGGGGCCCTTCGGAATTCAATGTGAAGGAGAGGATCTCCCCCGATGGGACAATCAATATTCAAGGCATCGGATTGATTAGCTTGAACGGCTTGACCATGGCCGAAGCCCAAAACAGAATCGCTAGCAAAGTGAGTGGAGTGATGGGAGGGGCCAATGTTAAGGTCTCTTTGGGCCAAATTCGAAGTATCAAGGTAAATATTGCCGGTGAGGTTATGGTCCCCGGTACCTATACGTTGCCCTCTTTGGCTACGGTCTTCAATGCGATCTATTCGGCAGGAGGTGTTAACCGTATCGGCTCATTGCGTGCAATCAAGGTCTATCGCGATAGCAAAGAGATTGCGACGCTGGATGTGTATGATTACCTGATCAATGGTAAGTACGATACCAATATTCGTCTGGAAGATAATGACATGATTATTGTGCAGCCTTACGATAGTTATGTAACCGTAACCGGTAAGGTAAAGCGCCCCCGCATTTATGAGATGAAGAAAAATGAAACGCTCGGAGATCTCTTCAAATATGCAGGAGGCTTTACCGGGGATGCGTACAATGAAAATGTAAATGTCAAGCGTAAAACGGGTCGTCAGTATAGTATATTGACCGTGGACAAGCCCGATTTTGAAGCTTTTGCCGTAGCTGATGGGGATAGCGTTATTGTGGACCGAATTTTTGAGGAGTTCGCTAATCGGGTTGTGATTCGTGGCGCTGTGTGGCGTCCAGGTGATTATGAACTGTCCGAGCAAACCAATACCCTTTCCAAATTGATTGGACGGGCCGAAGGTCTCAAAGGAAATGAGTTTGCCCATCGTGGTCAGATCACCCGTCTGAAAAGTGATTATACTTACGAAATTATTCCATTCGACGTCCGCGAAGCTGCTACAGGTGCTAAGGATATTGTCCTGATGCGTGAAGATTCAGTCTATATTCCGACAATCCTGGATCTGCGTGAAGCTTATACAATTACAGTAGATGGAGAGATCAATAAACCGGACACTTTAAAACCGGTTATTTTGGAATATCGTGACGGAATGACGGTTGAGGATGCGATTTTATTGGCTGGAGGTCTCAAGGAGTCTGCATCATATGCGATGGTCGAGGTTGCTCGCCGTATCAAGGATCCAAAGTCAACATCATATACCGATAAACGGGCAGATATTTATACCTTCACCATCAACGATAATTTGCAAATATCACCTGAGGCGGAACGTTTTGTGCTACATCCGTTTGATGAGATCTATATCCGTCGTTCACCCGGATACAGTGCCCAAGAAAAGGTTTCGGTATCTGGTGAGGTGCTCTTTGATGGTAGTTACGTCTTGGCTACAGCTGGCGAACGACTCTCAGATATTATTAAAAAAGCTGGAGGATTTACCCCTGAAGCCTATATCAAAGGTGTAAGTGTTAAACGCCGCATGACGGATGATGAACGAACTCAAGTCGAATCGTTGATGAAGATGGCCAGAGAGAGCCGTAGTACCTCGGGCCGTGATTCAGCAGCCTTTGTAAATATCGAAATTCCTGATTACTATCCTGTGGGCGTGGATATTGAGGCTGCACTGGATCATCCGGGAGGAAGTGAAGATATTGTCCTGCGTGATGGAGACCAAATTTTCATTCCAAAGTATAATGGTACTGTGAAAATATCCGGGGCGGTGAATTATCCCAATTCTGTAGTCTTTACCAAAAGCAGACTTAAAGATTACATTTCGCAGGCCGGAGGTTATAAGCAGGTGGCTCGTCGTCGTCCGTTTGTGATCTATATGAATGGTCAAGTCGCCTCGACGCGAAGCGGTTTCTTCTGCAAACGCTATCCGAAAATTGAACCTGGTTGCCAGATTATCGTGCCTCAGAAGATTATTAGAGAGGGGAGAGGTATGGCTGGTGTGATGAGCATGGTCACTTCAACGGCTTCTTTGGCTGCAGTTGTAGCCTCGTTGGTTAATATAGCAAAATAATATAGCCTGACTCTTTGAAAATCCTTTAGAAGCCTGCACTCAGTGCAGGCTTTCTTTGCTTTTTTCAAAGATTATTCGTACTCTTGCATTGGATTTTGTATTTGTTTACAATCATTTATCAACATAAACGTTAAAGCAAGTATTATGGTTAATTACAAAGATTTAGGCCTTGTCAATACGCGTGACATGTTTGCACGTGCCATTAAAGGCGGTTACGCTATTCCGGCGTTCAACTTCAATAATATGGAGCAGTTGCAGGCTATTATTCAGGCTTGCGCTGAAACCAAATCTCCGGTGATCCTCCAGGTTTCTAAAGGTGCACGTCAGTATGCCAACCAGACGCTGTTGCGTTACATGGCAGAAGGTGCTGTACAGTATGCTAAAGAGCTCGGTTTGGCTCACCCTGAGATCGTTCTGCACCTCGACCACGGTGACTCTTTCGAATTGTGCAAATCTTGCATCGATACCGGTTTCTCTTCTGTAATGATCGATGGTTCACATCTTCCTTATGAGGAGAATGTTGCCTTGACCAAGAAGGTAGTAGATTATGCTCATCAGTTTGATGTAACTGTTGAAGGTGAGCTGGGTGTATTGGCAGGTGTTGAGGATGAGGTTAGTGCTGAGCACCACACCTACACCAACCCTGAAGAGGTAATTGATTTCGCTACTCGTACGGGTTGCGATTCATTGGCAATCTCAATCGGAACCTCTCATGGCGCATACAAATTCAAACCCGAGCAGTGCCATGTAGATCCTGCTACTGGTCGTTTGGTTCCACCGCCACTGGAATTCTCGGTTTTGGATGCTGTTATGAAGAAACTGCCTGGTTTCCCAATTGTACTGCACGGTTCTTCTTCAGTTCCTCAGGAAGAGGTTGATACGATCAACAAATATGGTGGAAAATTGGAAGCTGCTATTGGTATTCCAGAGGATCAGTTGCGTAAAGCTGCTAAATCAGCTGTTTGCAAGATCAACATTGACTCTGACAGCCGTTTGGCAATGACCGCAGCTATTCGTAAAGTATTTGCTGAGAAACCGGCAGAGTTCGATCCGCGTAAATATCTTGGTCCCGCTCGCGAGAATATGAAAAAACTCTACGAGCACAAGATCATTAATGTGCTTGGTTCAGCAGGCAAATTGGCTCGAGAGTAAAGACGTTTTTGTATGTTAATAAGAGAAGAGAAGGATATTTATCCTTCTCTTCTCTTATATTATTAGAGGATCTTGAATTTTAATGCACGATGAGGCCTATCGTTTGCGGGTGAGTTATGACATTATCTAATTATATTAACAGTATGTATTGCATGGGAATAAGTTGATATGATGTCATAATCATTGTAACTAGTAAAAATTCGTTGATATGAACCTTAATTAAATTAACAATTATATAATGCTCATTATTTGTGAGTTTTTGTATTCCATATTTTTTTCATGGCAATACTTCTAATACGTAACGGTAACAACCTTACACAGATTCTTATGACCGAATTGATAATAACATCACTTAGACTGTAAAAGCCTAATTTGTAAAATTGCCTTATAACCTTTAATTCGTTTGTAAGATATTGCCATCCACCTCGTCTTTTGATTTGTTCAGGAGATGTCCTGAGATAGTATAATATTTCTTGTATATTATAGAAGCTGGCATTGGTCATTATCATCCTAATCCATAAATGGTAATCTTCATAAAAAAGCGAGTGTTGATAGTTACCTGCTTTGAGTACTGCAGATTTACGCAGTATACATCCTGGATGACAGATCGGTGACCTGCGATGTGCTAATTTGATAATTTCGTTTGACTGTTCTGGGAGTATTTTGATGGCGATAATATTTGCCGGATCATTTTCGTATATTATTGACCAACAACTTACTACGTCATATCCTTCTTCAATCTTTTGTATTTGTTTTTCAAAACGATATGGAGGCATCGTGTCATCTGTATCCATCCGTGCAATATATTCATGCGTGCAAGCTTGCACTCCTTTTGCTAAAGAACGGCCTAACCCCAGATTCGTATCATTCTCTATTACCTTGAATATTGGGTATCTTGTTACGTATTCTTGTATGATTGAATTTAATTCAGGTGTTAAAGGCCCATCCTTAACCAGTACAATTTCAGATGGTTGTAAAGTTTGGGCAAACACACAGTTAAGTGCCTCTCTAAAATATGCAGGGACTTCGTTGCGATATATAGACATCAAAACACTAAACTCAGTCATCTGATTTTGTTTTTAATGTTTCTCATGTAGTTCGTAATCTGGTTATGTCCTTTATTTCCAATCAATAGATATATAATACGGTGAATGTTTTTTTTCGTTTTGTGCCAAAAGGTACTGGGGATCCATTGACCATCAAAATGGTGAATTGTATAGGTATTTTGTGTAGGTTTAATCGTTAAGGTTTGGTAATTTTTGGGAGAGAAAAATTCTGCAGGGAAAAGAGTTATTCCTTTAAGTTTCTGTATTTGATGCGGTGTATCTTTAAAGCTAAAATTTTGATGAAGCTGTTGTGAAAGCATGATTGGAATGGGGCGTGTGTCTAAAGTATTATTAGATTTAACGAAATGTCTATCAGTATAATAATTTAAGGCATCTTTTAGCCATTTAGTATGTCTTTCTGCTCCGATAATTGCGGCTTCAATACTTCCGGTTGAATCATAACCTATAAATGAAGTTTGAAATAGTAAATCATTCATGGACTTGCAGATTTCTACATCTGCATCAAGATAGATACCTCCATAATGGTACAGAGCATAACATCTAACGTAGTCAGCGATAAAGGCGTATTTCTTGTAGTAATATGCTTCGTCAATCCATGGTGAGTGAATTTCCTGCACTTTGCTTTTATCCCAAAGGACAAATTGATAATCAGGCAATAGTTTGTGCCACGAATCAATGCAGTGCTTGATGAGGTCAGGATAGTTGGTGCCACTTATCCAACAATAGTGAATGATTTTAGGGATCATGATTTTTTTACTTTGTATATAAATAATGAACTTACACATCGAAATTTTTGACCCATTGGAGCTTTTTGTATTATTATTTTGGGTAATCGAGTTAATGCGTATAAAATTCTGTATGCAATATACGTGCTAGTAGAATACCATCTTTTCATGTATGTATGGCCTCCTTCAATAGCTAAATAATTAATCTTTGTCTTATTGCTTCCTCCTTCTAAATGTACAATCTTAGGCCCTATTATGATTTTGCTACAGAAGCCTGCATTTGCATATCGCCGTTGTAGATCATTTTCTTCGTGATACATGAAATAGCGAGGATCAAAAAAACCTTCTTCGTCAATTACTTCTTTTCGAATAAATAAATCTGCACCAATAATAACGGGCACAATGAAGCCATCTGCTGAAATATGTCTGGGAATCTTGATTGATTTTCTATAAAAAAAATATTTTAATGAAAGATATTGCCCAAAAGAAGTGGTGACTTTCCCTGTTGCATCTTCAAGCATTGTTCCAAGACATGCTGTCGATGGATCTTGTTGATCCATCGACTTTTTAAAAAGTGAGATAGCATTATTTTTTAGATAAGTGTCAGAGTTAAGCAGAAATATATATTTACCTCTAGCTTTTGTTAGGCCTAAATTGTTTGCTCTGCCAAAGCCCAAATTTTCATTACTATATACGTATGTGATTCGGCTGTCTTGTGAAAATAATTCTTGACTTCCATCTGTGGATGCATTGTCGACCAAGATGACTTCAAATGTCGTATCTCGAGTGAACTCGAAGACACTGTCAATACAGTTTTTTGTAAGTTGCTTCGTGTTGTATGTAACTATGATAATTGAAACATCCATGTTGTTATGAAGGAATTAGTTTGAAATGATATATGTTAATAAGTAGCATTATTAATCCTATCATTAATGCGATTAGAATGCCGATACGTTTGGGTTTAACTGTATATGCAATAAGAGGGAAGCATAGGATTTCATATACAAATAACAGTTCGGAAATTCTGTTGGCGAATGTTGGAATATCTGATAAAATGATGTATGAACATAAGCCTATAGCATATATTTTTAAAAGAGCTATGGTGTATTGGTAGTGCCGTTGGATCCGTTTATACGATGCTAATAGATAAATAAATATCGTGCATCTTACAATTTGTGGCCAGCTAAGTATATTTATTTCAGTGCCTTGTACACTCATTGTTAACTCGTAGGCAGCAAAACCATTTTGTATAAACCCTATAGGGATATATTGAACCAAATGGCTTAATGTAAATCCTAAAAGTGCACAGCAGTAGCATATAGGTATTATACAATAGAATAGTGCTCGTCTGATTTTGTAAGGATTGATGAACCATAATGGGACCATGATGATTGCAGAGTAATGAAAGAGTGTGGCTATTAATGTTAATAAAAAATATATCCAGATTTTTCTTTCATATAAAGGTTTTATGCTGTATAATATAATTGCAGATGCAATCGCTGCACGAATTTGAATTAGATCATGTAAAATAAATATTTGATATAAATATATAGCGATTGAGGTCCATAGGAAAGGTGCTAATTTAGCTATGCTATATAGACGGATGGTAATACTTGTTAGCGCAAACAAGAAAAACATACCGGTATAATGACTGAATATACTTTTCGATATATTAAATAATAATGTTGATAATGGTTCAATGCGTTCATTTGTTGTGCTAGAGTAGTAATCATGAATATAAACTTCTGCATCAGCTAATTTATATGCAGGTTTATAGGTGCATGTCAAGATCAGTGCTATCCCCAAGAAGCAAATTAATAAATAGTCTGATTTCGTTTTTCTGTCAGTGCGGATTATCGCAATGATCGAAATAAATATATATAATACTATAAGATATATATCCATTGCCGCAAAAGGAACTTGCTAGTGTTTATCTGTGTATGTCGAGCAGTTCTGTGAATTTTTTGTATGCTATTTCCCATGTGAATTGTTGAATAAATTGATGCCCTTGCTGTGCGATTTTCAATCTTTCATTGTCATGTTCAATGAGGTATATTATGTTATTTGCTAGTGATTCAGCATTTTTTGTTGGCGAAATTAAGGCTGTTAGATGGTCTTTGGCCATTTCTTTATATCCCTTATTGTCTGTGCAAACGACTGCTGCACCGCATATCATGGCTTCTCCTACAGTTAGTCCCCAACCTTCTGTTAGTGAAGGTCCTAAATAAATCGCTGCTGTGTTGTATATTTTATTTAGTGTTTGACGATCTGGTTGTTTATAGTATGTCATCCAGTGCGGCAGTTTCGGCGCAGGTGGAACGCCGAATATATATGCTTTTAACTCAGGGTATCTCTTTTTTACAATGTTTAAAGCCTCAAAACCATATTTACATCCTTTTAGTATGCTTAAATGGTACATCATTGATATGCAGAACTTGTCTTTTTCTTTATAGTTAATTGTTTGATGAAAGTAATTGAAATCAAAGCCATTGTGTATTAGCGTACAAGTAGCTCCACTGTTTTCTACAATATCTTTTAGCCAATTAGCTATCACAATATTTTTAAAACCGTAATGGTAGGTCGCAATGACAGTCTCATCAGAATATGACCAGTTCTCAAAACCTTGTATGAGATAGAGTTTGTTTGCGTTTGGAACTTGGTAGTTGCGGAGATACATTGCAGTTTCAATAGCTGTTGCTATGTAGTAGTCAGAGGCAGGGACATGACGTTGATCAAGTGACCATACATATTGTTCATGTACCCTGTTGTCCAGTTTAAACCATCTGCGTCCAGAGTAGCCTTTGAAAAGTGAAAAATATATGTATTTTATGATATATTTTATTTTTTTGCTTGTTTGTTTGTTGCGATAAAAAATTGATGCTGGGTATATAATATTAACATGATAGCCATCATTAACAAGTCGATTAGCATATTCGTATACTACTTTATAACCTCCAATTGGTCTTCGGCCATGGCCAGGTAATAAGAAAGTTATTGTATCCATTGTATTAATGCTTCATTGATTTGATTTTGTTTGTGATCTTTTGCTTCACTGATAAAATAGCAGTACTCCCTAAACAAAGACTTATGTAAATTATTTTATTGTGCAAGCGTAAAGTGGGGTTTGTTATTATTAGTGCCAATTTAGTTGATTCTGGCCATAATGCTTTAAAGTTATCTAATGCTATTTCGTTGCGAGCGATCATTGTTAGTTTGTGTCGTTGTTCATACCAGTACCAATATCTTGTTACTTCTGGATAAATGCTGGCAAGTTGAAGAATATACTTCGATGCTTCAGTAATATTTGTAATAATATCAGAATATTTCGGATGACGAGTAATACTATTCTTGTGTTGTACGTAGTGATATAGAGTTTTATCTATATACTGTATGTTATGTGCAAAGCATAAAATGCGCAATATCATGCTTTCATCTTCCATCTATTGCATCCTTCTACAAAGTGCAATGAATTGTCGATTAGAATATTCCGTTTAATAAGTTTGTTCCATGTCGCTCCGTGAAACTGTCCTAGGCAAATTCTTTTTATGTAATCTATGTTTGTGTATGTTTCTCCTGTTTTGGGTGAGAATAGTACAATGGGATCTAACGTAGTGTCATATTTGCACCAGACTATATCTGCTTGTGTCTCTATTGCTTTATTGTACATGCATTGATATATGTCAGGTTCAACCCAATCGTCACTATCACAGTAAATAATGTATTCACCCGTCGCGTTTTGTAAGCATGTGTTTCGAACAGCTGCTATGCCTTTATTCGTATGATGGTTAACGATCTTGATCTGGTTGGTGCGCTTAGGGTATTGTGAAGCAATGTGTCTCAGTATATCAATGCTTTTATCTGGTGTACAGTCGTTGACGAAAATATATTCGATGTCTTCCAAAGTTTGTCGAAAAAGTGAATGTGCGCACGTCTCAATATATTGTTCCGAATTGTATATTGGTACACAAATAGACACCTTAGGCATAACCTGTTAATGTTTATAGTTGAAATACAATTTTATTGGCAAAAATAAGTATTTATGTAGTATCTTATGGTTAAACCAAATTTTAACCCATCTGATTCTGTACTTTTGTATATTTAGCAGTTTTGTATATATATATGGACTTGTTTTTCGTAGTGCATTAAGGTTTATTCTTAGTTGAGAATCAGTTTCTTCGTTGTATCGGTTATACAAAACATGCGCGCGCAGTGCATAGCCCATTGTCTGATATATATATGCGTTTTGAATATTGTTAATGTTTTGATTTTTTGTTTGTGTATAATTTTTAATGAATCGGTTTGATAAAACATTGTATTGCCACATATTTCTACGGAATATTTTAGGTGACATTGATTGATCATCACGGCCTACGTAATATTGATACAGTGATTGATTAATGTTATAGATATCTTTTGCAGCTCTGAGTGGGAAAAATACATATTCACTGTCCGTGTAACAGATCCCTTCCGTCTGTACATAATTTATGTCTTTTAGGAGTTGCAATTTATATGTTAGGCTATGCATGTAATAGCAACTTTTGGGCACTATGTATTCATCTAGTGAAAGTACTTTATTAAAAGTGATGCCAGTTGTATTTTGTTCGCGTAATATATTGTGTTTGAAGTCGTGAATCGTAAATTTAGTAAATACACAATCTGTGTCTAAGCTTTTTAAATCATTAATGAACAGGTCTAATGTATTGGTGTCAAACCAGTCGTCTGCATCCAGTATACGAAAATATTTTCCAGTTGCTATTTTTAAAGCAGCATTGACTGTTGAACCATAATGACCATTGGGCTTGTCAATTACAGTAATGGATTGTGGATATTTATTTTTAAATGAATTTGCTATTTGTAGCGTCTTGTCTTTGCTTCCATCGTTTACAATAATGATCTCTAATGCATCGAGCTCTTTTGATGCAATAAGACTCGAAACGGAGCGATCTAAGTATTGCTCCATGTTGTATGCGGGAATACATATACTTAAAATTTTGTTGGTCATATTTTCAGGTTTAAAACTTGTTCGATAATAGGTGCCATGTCATAGTATTTGTATTCTGCTAATCTTCCTCCAAAAAATATTCTGTCTTCTTTTGTCGCAAGAGCCTTATACTTCTCATAAATAGTCATATTCCTGTTGTCATTTACAGGGTAAAAAGGTTCGCTTCCTTCTGTCCACTCTGTGGAATATTCACGACTAATAACAGTTTTGGGATTATTATATATGGTATCTCCAAACATTTCGAAATGCTTGTGTTCAATGATGCGGGTGTAGGGAACATCTCTTTCTGTATAGTTAATCACAGCATTGCCTTGATAATTTGGTGTATTGATTATCTCATGTTCAAATCTAACCGTTCTATACTCCAATTTACCATATTTGTAGTCGTAAAATTCATCTATTTTCCCTGTAAACAAGATTTTTTCGGAGATGCTATCCCAGAATTTGCGATTTGCAAAAAAGTCCGTGTTAGTTTTTACTTCAACGCCATCTAACAATTTGTTTATTAATTTATTATATCCTCCTATGGGGATTCCTTGGTATTGATCGTTGAAGTAGTTATTGTCATACACGTAACGCACGGGTAGTCGTTTGATAATGAATGGTGGCAATTCAGTACACTTCCGTCCCCATTGCTTTTCTGTGTATCCTTTTATTAATTTTTCATAAATATCAGTTCCAACCAGCATCTGAGCTTGTTCTTCAAGGTTCTGTGGTTCTGAGTGGCCGGCTTTGTTCATTTTTTGTAAGACTTCCGCTTTTTGTTCCTCAATTTTGGCTATCGCTTCTATTGGGGTTGTAACTTTCCACATTTGATAAAATGTGTTCATGTTAAACGGAAGATTATATAGTTTACCTTTATAATTAGCTACAGGACAGTTTGTGTATCGATTGAACTCGACATATGAATTTGCAAAATCCCAAACATGTTTATTGTTGGTATGGAAGATGTGTGCGCCGTATTTATGTACGTTTATCCCTTCAATATTTTCGCAGTATATGTTCCCTCCTGTGTGCGGACGTTTATCAATGACTAAGCATTTATAGCCTTGATTAGTTGCCAATCGTGCAAAAGTGGCACCATACAGTCCTGATCCTACTATTAGATAATCAATTTTAGGCATGACGATTCCTTTTTTTGATTAATAATTGAATTGTTTCGGACGCTAGCTTGTCTTTAAACATGGCAAGACATAGACTATATATGATTATACCTCCAATTATACCGTATACAAATTGTTGCATCGATGTATTACAGAACTGTGTGATCACATAGATCCCAATAGCCATGATGATAGTGCAGATTATGTAATGATTCCGTACGATCATTGAGAGTTTGAATGGGAAAAATTTTTTACCCAAAATTATTTGTGTAATTAGTACTCCAAATTCTGCAATCAAGGTTGCTATGGCTGCTCCAGTTGCTGCATATTTCGGTATCAAGTATAAATTCAGTATCAGATTTATTACGGCTCCTATGGTTGTACTTAAAATGACTATATTTACTTTATTTTGTGGGTATAGAACCTGAATTCCCATAACGTTTGTCAAACTTATTAGGATAATTACAGGGGCATTCCAATATAGCACTGGAATAGAATCTATGTATTCTGAACCACAAAAGACCATTGTCAATGGGCCTGCAAGTAGGAGCAATCCTGCAACCATAGGGTATGCTAGGGCCAGTGTGATTAGTATGGATTTGTTAATGACTGAGGTGAACCCTACTCGATCGCCTGTTTGAATCAAGTGTGAGCATCTGGGGAGTAGGACTGTCCCCAACGATGTAATCAAAGTGACACCTACATATGTAATTTTTGTTCCTGCAGTAAAGAAGCCGACAGCAGCGTCTCCCTGCATGAAGCCCAGCATTATCGAATTCAGTTGAACATATAAACTAATAATTAGATTCAGAATGAATATATGTAATGCTGGCTTTAGATGTTTAAAAATGTTAAGACTTTTTACTTTTATATTTTTCCAGGATATAAGTTTTTTTAAATGTAGAAAATTAATTATATTATTTCCTACCGTGGATCCAACGGTAATAGCACCATATTGCAATATGTCGTTATGATCCTTTACGAAAATAAACAGTGATATGGCAGCTAATGTGCGTATTGTAAGCGCTCTAATTGTGATAAATTTGAAGTCTTCGATTCCTTGGTAGAACCAATTTGCTCCTAATGCTGTAAAGAGTATGGTTAGACTTAAAATGTAAAATAATAATACCTGTTGTTGTATATGTGTATTATAATGTGCCAATATGATGACAAGTATGTAACCCGCTAAGCAAAGGATATTGCTTAAAAATAATATTTCTATTGCTGTTTTGTCGCGTTGTTGCTTATTGTCTTGATATTTAGCAATTTCTTTAACAGCATATAGCGGAATGCCCAAACTCGTTAATAAAACGATATAATTTATAATTGATAATTGAAAATTAACGATGCCGATCCCAGATGGCAATAAGACGCGAGCTGCATATGGGAAAGTGATTATTGGGAACAATATACTGGTTACGGTATTGATCCCATTTAAAAGTATATTACCTTTGAGCGAACTCATAGTGGTTGAGACTATCTTTCTTGATACATCATATTATAGTACCTTTGATACTCTCCAGAGGTGACGTTATCCATCCACTCCTGGTTGTCCAAATACCAGCGTACGGTTTTTTCAATGCCTTCTTCGAACTGCAAGCTCGGTTCCCAACCCAATTCTCGTTGCAGTTTACGCGAATCAATCGCATAGCGCATGTCATGTCCTTTCCGATCTGTTACGTAAGTAATCAAATCCAACGAATAACCTTCCGGGTTGCCAAGTAGTTGATCGACCGTCTCAATGACCACTTTGATAATGTCAATGTTCTTCCATTCGTTGAAACCTCCAATGTTGTAGGTCTCGGCAATTTTACCTTTATGGAAGATCAGATCAATAGCACGTGCGTGATCTTCAACGTAAAGCCAATCCCGAACATTCTCCCCTTTACCATAAACAGGGAGTGGCTTGCGATGGCGAATGTTATTGATAAAAAGTGGAATTAACTTTTCTGGGAACTGGTATGGCCCATAGTTATTTGAGCAGTTCGTTACAATAGTCGGCATGCCGTAAGTGTCGTGAAATGCCCGTACAAAGTGATCTGAGCTTGCTTTTGATGCTGAATATGGACTGTGTGGATTATATTTGGTTGTCTCTACAAAAAACTCTTTACCATAAGCATGGTGATGTTCCGAAGAGGCTGCGGTCGTGAAGGGGGATTCAATGCCTTCAGGATCCGTCAACTCTAACGCACCGTATACCTCATCCGTAGAGATATGGTAGAACCGTTTGCCGGTATATCCTTCCGATTGTGCCTCCCAATATAATTTGGCCGCTTGTAACAGTGAGAGTGTCCCCATTACATTGGTGCGAGCGAAGGTAAAAGGATCTTTGATGCTGCGGTCGACATGACTTTCTGCAGCCAAATGGATGATGCCATCAACTTTGTATTGCGACATCAACTCTTGCATTTTATCGAAATCGCAGATGTCAGCTTTGACGAAGGTGTAATTTGGCTTGTTTTCAATGTCCTTTAGGTTGGCTAAATTGCCTGCATAAGTTAGTTTATCGACATTGATAATGTGATAATCCGGATATTTGTTGACAAAAAGGCGAACTACATGGCTGCCGATAAAACCGGCTCCACCAGTAATGATGATATTGCGTTTGAAGTCCATGATCATGCGGGTTGTGTTATGATACTCAGGATTGTTTGGCTAATTCTGCCAGACACCGTTTCAACGAATCGGTCCAATAGGGAATTTGGATGCCGAAAGTGTTTTTGATTTTGGTCTTGTCCAGTACCGAGTAGGAGGGACGCACCACCTTGGATGGAAACTCGTTGCTGTGACACGGCTGAATGTCGCAGGCTGTATGGCCGGCGTATTCTGCAATCATTTTCGTGAAGTCGTACCAAGAGCATACACCTTCGTTCGAGTAGTGGTAGATGCCATCTGTCCCTTCGTATTTGCGATTTTCGACAATAGTAAAGATCGCTTGTGCCAAATCGTATGCGTAGGTGGGGCTGCCAACCTGATCGAAAACAACATTCAAGCTGGATTTAGTCGCTGTCAGGTTAAGCATCGTTTTGACGAAGTTTTTCCCAAACTCACTGTATAGCCAAGCGGTGCGGATAATCAGATGTTTGCACCCGATAGCCTCAATCGCCTGTTCACCATGTAGTTTGGTGACTCCATAAACCCCTGTCGGGTTAGCCGGTTCATCTTCTCCGCAAGGGGTATTGTTTTTTGTCCCGCCGAATACATAGTCGGTGGAGATGTGGATCAGGGTGCCGTCATTCTGTTTAATGGCTGTTGCTAAATTTTTGACAGCCGTTGCATTCAACAGCTCGGCCAAATCGTAATCATCTTCGGCTTTATCCACATTGGTGTATGCAGCACAGTTGATGATCACTTCAACCTTGTTGTCAGTGACCATTTTCTCAACGGCAGCAGCATCGGTAATATCCAACTCTGCCACGTCCGTGAAGATATATTGATCTTTGGAGCCGCGGGAAACAATCCGCATATCATTGCCTAACTGGCCATTGGCTCCAGTAACGAGTATGTTCATAGTAAGATTATTCTTGAATAATTAATAAAGTTCCTCGTGATAATCGAACAACCATTCTGCATCCTTGAGTCGGGAGTGATGGCGGTCTTTCTCGGATAAGATCACTTTATCTGCCGGCACTTTCCAATCGATTCCCAAATCGGGGTCATCCCATGCCAATGCACCTTCACTCTGAGGGGCATAAAAATTATCACATTTGTATTGGAAAATCACCTCGTCGGTCAGTACGCTGAAGCCATGTGCAAATCCGCGTGGAATGAAAAATTGACGGTGATTTTCCTCTGTCAGTTCGACTGCAACATGTTGTCCAAAAGTTGGAGAGCCCTTTCGAATGTCTACTGCCACGTCCAAAACAGCACCCTTAATGACGCGTACCAACTTACTTTGTGCGTAAGGTGGTTTTTGAAAGTGCAAGCCACGGAGTACACCATAGCTCGATTTGCTCTCATTGTCCTGCACAAAATGAATCTCACGTACCTGAGCATTGAAATCGCGTTCCGAAAATGATTCGAAAAAGTAGCCGCGATCGTCTTTAAATAATCTAGGTTCAATGATTACTACACCCGGAATAAGAGTCTCTTTGACCTCCATGATTTATAGGATTAATCAATTTTAATCGAGATTGGCATCTCCTGTTTTATCGACCTCCTCAATGACCTTGAGCAGGTACTGTCCGTATTGGCTTTTCAGCATAGGCTGAGCCAGTTCACGCATTTTGTCCGCAGTGATCCACCCCTTGCGGAAAGCAATCCCTTCCAGACAGGCAATTTTTAGTCCTTGACGTTTTTCCAACACTTCGATGTATGTGGAGGCCTCTGCCAACGAATCGTGCGTGCCGGTATCCAACCAAGCGAATCCTCTTCCTAAGGTCTGCACCATGAGCTCTTGGGCATTCAAAAACGCTTGGTTAACCGAAGTGATCTCCAATTCGCCACGTGCTGAGGGCTTGATGTTTTTGGCAATTTGCACCACCTTGTTGGGGTAGAAGTAGAGCCCGACCACGGCATAATTGGATTTGGGCTTTTGCGGTTTCTCTTCAATGCTGAGGCAGTTGCCGGCTTTGTCGAACTCAGCCACACCGTATCGTTCCGGATCATTTACCCAGTAACCAAATACGGTTGCCTTTTGATCTTGTTCGGCCGTTTGTACGGCTTCATTGAGCAGGCGGCTAAATCCATTCCCGTGGAAAATGTTGTCGCCGAGGACTAAGCAAACTGCATCCTCGCCGATAAACTTCTCTCCAATGATAAATGCTTGTGCCAAGCCGTCCGGTGAGGGTTGTTCGGCGTATTCGAATTTAACTCCGAAATCACTACCATCCCCTAAAAGTCGTTTGAAGCCGGGCAGATCCCATGAGGTGGAGATAATTAAGATCTCCCGAATACCTGCCAACATCAATACAGAGATCGGATAGTAGATCATCGGTTTGTCAAAAATGGGCAGCATCTGTTTACTGACCCCTTTGGTGATGGGGTAGAGGCGTGTCCCACTTCCTCCTGCCAAAACAATACCTTTCATAGATTGTCAATTTTTCGTGTTGCCGTACTTTTATAGGGACTTAATCAATATAATAAATATTAGGTTTTTGTGCTATAAATAATTAAACCCCGTTGACCTTTAATGAATCTTTTCAAGAAATTGCTTGGGGATATATCCGGTCGCGATGGCGGCCACCCCGTCGATGACTACGACGAACCGTTTTGTGCCATGCACGCGGGTGATATATCCTTCGGCCCCTTGTAAAATTCCCCCAATAACTTTAACCCGATCCCCTTTGACGAGAGGCTGATCGATCGATTCCAGAGATTGACACCCTTTTGTGGTCACAAAAATGAAGATCTCCATCTCTCGATCAGGGATCACGGCCGGCACATTGGTACCCGGTTGACAGTAAACCCACAACTTGTCAGGACCTTTCCGCAACCCTTTCATCGTCTGTTCCGTTGATCGGATAAACATCAAACTTGGTATTACAGGTTCCATTTCCGTAGGTTGGGGGTCTCCTTGGTCGGTCATTGCTTTCGCAATCCGTTTCGGACGTACAGGTATGTAACATTGCAGACCCTGTTGTTCCAGCCTATTTTTGAGTGCCTGCGCTTTGTTATGGAATATCTTGTAGGCGTACCAGTGTGCAGGTTCTTCTACTATTGTGGTGGCCTTGTCGGGTGCTAATCGTGTATGATGTGGTTCTTTAGCTTCCATCCGGCATTCCAAATTGTTGATTAATAATGGATATACCCTCTCCTCCTTGCAGAAGAAAATATTCTGCACAGCAATTCAAACTCGGCCATCTATGCGCGTGCATTATGACACTCAATGCAATCACGTACCCGTGACTGTTCTTGTGAGTTTTTGGGAAGTGCCTTCATCACAGCAGGATGGTCAGCACCTTCGTGACCGCTAAATTAGTATAATTTTCTTATAAACGTGCAAAAAAATGGTCGAATTGCATTTTGAAATTTTTTGCAAAATAGAAATATGGTTTAGTCTCTCTAATTTCAATGTCCGACTGATAACTTGATTGGAAAATTCGAGGGATTATTTGGTGTCAAATAGGTCAATAAATTGGACGAATGAATTAAAATAGTTGGTGCGTGTTGTATAAGTTTATATCTGTTTATATCTGTTTATATCTGTTTATTCCATCTGTATAATATATTTATAATCAAATATATAAATTAATATATGCCTGCCTGTTTCTTTAAATAAAAATTTTGTTCCTTGCTAAATGTTATGATGTATTATTGTGGTATAGTATTCTTTATTTTGAGGAGGTATTCCGGTATTAATATATTTGCAAGTCAAATCGTATGACTATAACATTTTGTGAAATTATTTCCTTTTTATTCGTGTTTAAAGAAAAATTATAGATTACATATGGTCAATATTGTTGGAAAGAAATCTTAAATAATTGTTTTAGTAATGCACAAAATAGGTAATGGGTGAAATGGAGTGGTGCTAATTTGTATTTAGTAGTAGATGTTGAAGGTAAAATCTTAACAATGAATTGCTCTTAAACAAGAATGTCGTGTGTAAATGGTGAGTCTGAAAATACTTGTAAGATATCAGGTAGTTAACCATTACGTGGGGGATAAAAAAGGCTGGGATCGTTGATCCCAGCCTTGTGGAAAATGTGTTGCGGATTTAACCGCTTTGGTAGTTTGCTTATTTGCGGATAGCGGCTACGCCAGGAAGTTCGGTGCCTTCCATGTATTCGAGCAGTGCACCACCACCGGTCGATACGTAGCTTACTTTGTCTGCCAAACCAAACTTGTTGATGCAGGCAACTGAGTCACCTCCACCAATCAACGAGAAGGCACCATTCTCAGTGGCTTTTACAATCGCATCAGCAATTGCTTTCGAACCTTTGGCAAATTTGTTGATCTCAAATACGCCAACCGGACCGTTCCACAGAATGGTCTTAGACTCTGAGATAACCTTGGCAAAGGCAGCCTCAGCTTTAGGTCCGATATCGAGACCTTCCCACCCGTCAGGAATGTTGTCAGCCGGTACGATCTGCGTATTGGCATCTTCACTGAAGGCATCGGCAGCAACTGCATCCTCTGCCAGGTAGATGTTTACACCCAGTTCTTTAGCTTTAGCCAAGATGTCTTTGGCAGTCTGATACTGATCGGGCTCGCAGATGCTCTGGCCAACTTTGCCGCCCAGCGCAGCTTTGAAGGTGTAGGTCATACCACCACCCAAAATCAGGTTGTTTACCAGTTTGAGCAGGTTCTCGATCACGCTGATTTTGGTCGATACTTTCGAACCACCCAAAATAGCGGTGAATGGACGTGCAGGATCTTTCAGCACTTTGTCGATCGCTTTCAGCTCACCCTCCATAACGTAACCGAACATCTTGTCGTTGGGGAAGTACTCTGCGATCAGTGCCGTAGAGGCGTGTGCACGGTGTGCAGTACCGAAGGCGTCGTTGATGTAGCAGTCAGCGTAAGAGGCCAGACGTTTTACGAACTCTTTCTGCGATGCTTTTACGGCCTTCTTGGCTGCCGCTTTCTCTTCGTCGGTTGCATCCTCTTTCAGTCCGCGGGGTTTGCCCTCCTCCTCCGCGTAGAAACGGAGGTTCTCGAGCAACAATACCTGACCCGGTTTCAGTGCGGCAGCCTTCTCGGCAGCCTCCTGACCCTGGCAGTCGGGAGCGAAATCAACCTTTACACCGAGACGTTTCTCAACGGTCGGAATGATATGTTTCAATGAAAATTTGTCTTCCGGACCTTTCTTAGGACGGCCCAGGTGCGACATCAGAATAACGGATCCACCCTTCTCGAGTACCTTTTTAATAGTAGGAATGGCTGCACGAATACGGGTGTCATCGGTCACCTCGAACTTGTCGTTCAGAGGCACATTGAAGTCAACGCGGATAATTGCGCGCTTCCCAGTGAAATCATACGTGTCGATTGATTGCATGGCTTTATGTTTTAAAGTTGTCTGAATTTTTATTGATTGAATGGGTCTTAGGAAGCGGGCTCATCTTGCGTAGATGGGCGAAGCTCCATCAGACTGCTCCCTGTCTCAGGGGTGATTCAATTTAGTAAAAATATTTAAAAACTGGTCAAAGTTACGCATTGTTTCGGATTTTCGCAATTTACAACAAATTTTACGCAAAACATTCCGTTTGGCAAAAGATATGTGCGTTTTGCGGTGCTTGAGCTCTGAGAATCGGCCCCAGAGCGGTATAGAATTGAAAATCTTTTGCTATTTTTGTGAGGTGAGTCGGCGCGAAGATTCCCTTAGAAGCGGTTGTGATGTAAACCTGAGGTCTTGTGGACGGTTGGATTTACGGATTGGGACCCGTTAACAGGGAGCGGGGCGCAGACCGGTGTTCTGTTGAACAAAACAAGCGAAGAGAAGATTTCATAAATGATAATATCATGTACGGAAAAATGAAAGATTACCTCTCGGCCGAACTCAAGGCGATCGCAGAGGCTGGTTTGTACAAACAGGAGCGTGTTATCACCTCGATGCAGAAGGCAGATATTACCGTAGAAGGCGGTAAAGAGGTGCTCAATTTCTGCGCAAACAACTATCTCGGACTGTCGAATAACCCTCGTCTGATCGAAGCCGCCAAGAAGGCTATGGATGAGAGAGGTTACGGTATGTCGTCAGTTCGTTTCATCTGCGGTACGCAGGATATTCACAAACAGCTTGAAAAGGCGATTGCCGACTATTTTGGCACAGAGGATACCATTCTGTATGCCGCCTGCTTCGATGCGAACGGTGGTGTTTTTGAGCCGCTGTTGACCGATCAGGATGCCATTATCTCCGATTCATTGAACCACGCGTCGATTATCGACGGTGTGCGTCTGTGCAAAGCGGTACGTTACCGTTATGCAAATGCCGATATGGCCGATCTGGAAAAACAGCTGCAGGCTGCTCAGGCACAGCGTTTCCGTATCATCGCAACCGACGGCGTCTTCTCGATGGATGGCAACGTCGCTCCGATGGATAAGATCTGCGAGCTGGCCGAAAAATACGATGCCCTGGTTATGGTCGATGAGTGCCACTCTGCCGGTGTGGTTGGTGCGACTGGCCGTGGCGTAACCGAGAAGTTCAATGTACGGGGTAAGGTCGATATCATTACCGGTACGCTGGGTAAGGCTTTCGGTGGTGCCGTAGGTGGTTTTACTACCGGCCGCAAAGAGATTATTGCCATGTTGCGTCAGCGTTCTCGTCCATATCTGTTCTCGAACTCGCTGCCACCCGCAGTGGTTGGTGCCGGTCTTGAGCTCTTCAAAATGTTGGCGGAAAGCAACGCACTGCATGATAAACTGGTCGATAACGTTGAGTACTTCCGTACCAAAATGTTGGCTGCCGGATTCGATATCAAACCGACCCAGTCTGCTATTTGCGCTGTGATGCTCTACGATGCGAAGTTGTCGCAGGATATGGCAGCAAAATTGCTCGATGAGGGTATCTATGTAACCGGTTTCTACTATCCGGTAGTGCCGAAAGGTCAGGCGCGTATTCGTGTACAGGTTTCGGCCGGTCACGAAAAAGCGCATTTGGACAAATGTGTCGAGGCCTTCACGAAAGTGGGTCGCGAACTGGGTGTGATCAAATAATAATGTGCCGGAAGCCGGTGGGCAGCTATCCGCTGCCCACCTTCCGCGCCTGAAAAATTGTATTGATTATGGGAAAGATGACCATTGATGCCACAGACCGCAAAATTTTGGGGTTGCTGATTCGCAATGCCCGGATGCCCTTTTTGGAGATTGCGCGTGAGTGTGGTATTTCGGGCGCGGCCATCCATCAACGGGTCAAAAAGATGGAGGAGTCGGGCGTGATCCGGGGATTTCGACTCGAAGTGGATCCGCGGGCGTTGGGTTACAACGTTAGTGCAATGATCGGGATTCGCATCAGCGACCCGATGAAAAATATCGAGATTATCGAAGGATTGCGGAAGATTCCAGAGGTGGTGGAGTGCCATTTCGTGACGGGTAAGTATAATATCTGGACGAGGGTCTATTGCGTCGATCATGAACATCTGATGCATACCATTCTCGACCATATCTTACGCGTGCCGGGCATCTCCGAGACCGAAACCTTTATCTCGCTTTCCGATTCGTTCGGACGTCAGGTCCGTGTCCGCAAGGAGGGTGACGAATAGTCCCGTGCCGGAGACCGTGGCTGCCTCTTGGGTTGAACCGAAACGGCTGCAACGAGGGGGTAAGACGGTAGAAAGCAGGGAGCCAGTAGAGCGAGACACAAGACGGCAGTGGGGGAGAGAACCACGAGACTTGTTTTTTGTAGGTTTGACTTGTTGAGGGAAAGGTTCTCTGTTGCGTGCAGTATCGTGATGGAGGAACCAAGGAGTCGGGCAATTCCGGCGTAAGCATTATCATAGCGATTGGATGAACATGCCGTCGGAATTTACGACATTCCGACGGCATGTTTTGTCACCGCCCGGCAGAAACAGCCGGAGAGGCAGATGGAATGCAATGCACTTGACGGTCGTGCAAGCCAATCCTCAGGTCGGCGTTATCGTAGGTGGCGGATTGGATGCCAACGTGAACCTTATCAGAAGACAAGTCGGACTGCGAGGGGAGCGGCATGAAACAAAAGGTGCTGATCTGCGTTCCGGCACGGATCCTCTGGTATGGGGTTAAGGGTGGCAGTAGTGTCCCCTTTCGTATGAAACGCCTGCCCAGTGTGGCTTTAGGTGTTGAATCGAGCTTGTATCCTTATATCCTCAGCGGATTGGAACTGAGCGAAGTCGAGAAGGGTGTGCGGATGCACTACCTGCCCAGATGATTTTGGCGAGTGGCAGTGGTGGACCTTCGGCTTTGGAAGAGACCTTTATGACAACAGAAAAATGATTATCTTCGAATATGATACGATTGACTAAAGAGTTTTCGTTTGAGATGGCGCATACACTGGCCGGATACGATGGACCTTGCCGTGAGATTCATGGCCACTCCTATCGGCTGTTTGTGACGGTTCGTGGGGTGCCCGAACAGGATCCCACAAACCCGAAATATGGCATGGTGATGGACTTTGGCGATCTGAAACGGATCGTGAACCGACTGATTGTCGATCGGTATGATCACGCCTTTGTCATGCGGGAGACGGAGCAGAACCGTGCCGCTCTGGAGGCGATGCGTGGGGTGTTCCATAAGATCATCGTGACCCCCTATCAGCCTACCTGCGAAAATATGGTGGAGGATTTTGCCCGTGTCATTGCGGCTGAGTTGCCTTCGGGCGTAGAGCTCTTCAGCGTGAAACTGCACGAAACAGCCACCTCGTTCGCAGAGTGGTACGCAACGGATAACTGTTGATTCGTCGACCGTGTGAGGTCGAGCCTCCCGATCCTTGTCGATTGGGGAACCGAGGCTGTGCGCACGAGAGTTTTTGCTGGGTGCATGTTGAGCGGGGGCGAGAGCTCGTTATAGGTCAAGGTGCCGTTTGCCGGTATGGGCGATAAGCCCTGCCAATCTGATTCGGGTCGGGGCGTTGGGTTCCGATTCAAACCTAAATGATTATCATGGAAAAACTGTTTTTGATCGATGCTTATGCACTGATTTTCCGGGCCTATTATGCCTTTATCGGACGTCCCATGCGGAATGCGGAGGGACTCAATACTTCGGCCATTTTCGGATTTGTCAAGTTTCTGCGGGACCTGATTCGCCGTGAGGATCCCCGTCTGTTGGGCGTGGCATTCGATCCGAAAGGGGGGAACTTCCGTCACG
>OBAI01000991.1_pt1 | contig 24459 bp, 28 predicted proteins | sample 1517461 | NCBI WGS metagenome assembly OBAI01 (sample SAMN04571696, study PRJEB22368) | human gut metagenome | biome: human gut; material: stool | host: Homo sapiens | place: Luxembourg | collected 2012-06-29
TATCCTCGTTGAAGTACCAAACAACAGAACCGGCATCGTGATAGAGCTTAAATATTCCGAAAACGGCGATATGGATGCAGCCTGCGATGAGGCACTGAACCAGATTGAAGAAAAATCATATGTGGATAAGCTGAAGCAGGATGGCATGCGCAATTTCATCAAATATGGAATTGCTTGCTTTAAGAAGGATTGCAAGGTTGTGGTAAATGAATAAGACACTCATTAAAACACTCACAAGCGTAGAGAGACTAACTCTGCGCCTGTTCAACTGACACTTTACTTGACAAAATGGATACAAAATTCTGCTTTATATACCCGCTGTCACAAAGTATGATAGCATTTTTCTGTGATGAAAATCCAGGCATAAACTTATGTACCATAGATGTAGCAAACTCAAGATTGTATTCTTTTTCTACCACATTCGGTATCCTAATTGTATCACCAGATATGATATCAATTTACCACTTAGCTGCCATTAAACCTCCATATATAGGCAAGTCTTTTTTTCCTTATTTTCTAGTTTATTATCTCAATTAAATGAGCCAATGGCATGGATATTTCTTTACATCTGGTGCTAAACATAAATGATTAGAGTAAACGAAGTAAAACGTCATTGTTTTTCGCTTTAACATGGCCTTGTGTATCCCCTTCCTTCTATGGCCGTCAACTTCCCATATCTAACAGGATCTTTGTCCCAACTTCATTCGTTTGGGTTCGATTACAGTTATATTTTATGCTGAGCAGGAAAAATATGGGAAGTTAGCAATTATACTTTTTTTACTAAAACAGCCTATTGTGAAAACACATAGTTAATATGGATATACTTTCTCAACGTTCTCTTCATAAACTCACATCATACCTATTAAACCATACCTACTTAACTTTTAATTTCTTTCCCCCAAAAAAATAAAAGCGAATCCCCATCATCGTATTATATATTTTTTGCATTCACATTGAATTTCCTCAAATAGCACTTTGGGATCTAATGTTTCTCTATATTCATCGAACATTTTTATAAATTTATCATTACATTTTTCACAATTCGATGGACCTGCAATAGGTTTTGGTGTATCTGAAAAATATGCCAAACGCACTATTCCCCTATTTAATGCTATAGCATTCTTTAATAATTTTTGAATGCTCCAAAATGAAAGTGGTTTATATCTACCATTCTTATATAAATTATACATATCACTATTCTCTACAATATAACCGCATTCCAATTCTACTGCATAAGCCCCCTTATCAAAACTATCTTTTATTGTTTTCATAGCATCATCAATAGCTTCATCTCCATACGATTTCATTACATTATCATAATTCTCTAATAATACATCACGTATTATATCGAAACTGAATAATCCGGTCTCCATGTCCCCACTGTCCGGGGATCAGCCCAAGATTATTCAGTTCACCCTTTAACAGCTCGATCACAAGGTTTGATTTGAATTTGGCACTAAAATTTCTTCTTTGTCTGAACATGATTTTGAATCCTCTCTTTCATACGGATTGTAGTCTCTCAGATTCATTAAAATCTGTCCGAAAAAGTGTCTTAATTTATGAGACCATTATATACCTTCGTTTCATCGTTTACTTTTTATTGGCTAAAATATTGAAGTTTCAAGGTTCAGCACACTTTTCAGTATGTGAAGTTTGAGATAGTAATATTTAGATGTTTTTAGTTCTTGTTTTTTATTGAGCAGAACTTCTTATAGAAAGTTCAGTATTATACTGCCCAATGTCGTTGAGTAATACATTATGTATTTCATATAAATTCTTAATTTTACATATATTTTTCTCACATATACTATTTCTATCCACAAGTACACATTTCATTCCAATTTTTTCACATGGCAAAATATCTGTTTTTATATTATCACCAACATATATAACTGAATCAATTTTCTCGCCTGACTGTTTGACCGCCTCATAAAAAATATCAACGGAAGGTTTTGCAAATCCTGTTTCTTCTGAAATAAGAATTATTTCAAAATATTTTTCAATGTTCGTACAACTCAACTTTGCTCTTTGCTGTATAGATTTCCCATTACTTATGATACCTAGTCGATATCCTTCCAATGAATGTAGCATATCAACCACATCATCAAATAAAATCCAACTATTTTCTAATTGTTTTTGATACTCTTCAAACAATTCCATTGCAATCTTTTCATTTTCCACATACCCACAATAACTTAACATTTTAATAAATCGATTTTTTCCTTGCTCTTCGAAAGTTATCTGTTTTGATAAATAATAATCAAAATACTTTCTAGAAATCTTACTCCAATAATCTGTTTGATTATTATTTAATACCAGTCCATATTTTTCTTTAAATATGAACTCTATCGCTTTTCTCTCTGAAGAATTGTAATCAATCAACGTATTATCTAAATCGAAATAAATCATAATAAATGCTCCTTATTCAATTAATTCTCAAGTAACACTTTTTCTTATACTACACTATGCATATTCTTATAGTCCGTATTTGTATTTCCACATACCTACTTTTTTTCTATGTTAACTACTTATCAAACATTCAGAAACATCAGTACAAAATATATATTCTAACACCAAAGTTTACACTAATCAAAAAACACTCTAAAACCTACAGATACTGCACCTAATTGACTCCACTTATATTTATACGCCTTAATATTTTCGCCTTGAGAATTATTCCACGATACCCCATATGCGAGATGTTCTCTTTCATTATCTAAATTGACATCCTCACACCATTCTGAAACATTTCCACATATATCTAACAGACCAAAATTATCTTTTCCAAACAAAAACACATCCGTCGTTCCGCCAAATTCTTCATTCGTATTTATTTTATGGTATGTAGAAACATTTTCAGTCAGATATTCCATTTCATATTTATATGGAAGTCTTCCTCCAAGTAATTTTGCTATCTCCTTTGCCACTATCCAATTCACTCCACAAACTGGATGATTATTGAAAGCTTCATCACATTCGTACTCGCCATCTTTCAATTTAATTGGCAAATTTCTATTATGGATATTATATAAATAATAAGTATCCAAATTGTTCTGAATCATATCTTTATAAAGCTTCATAACTTCAATAAATTGTTTATTTGTAAATGGACTAACCGAACAATAAAATACCCTATCCGAATCCATTTTTATTTGTTTCTTTTCAATTTCAAGATGACTAATTATATCCATAATTATTAATCTCCTTAGACAATTTCTCTTTCACGATTTCTATCTGATTATTATTTAAATATTTTTTCCAATCAGTTAAAACATCTTCCTTTTTCCTATAAATAGAATACTCTTTTCCTTTCTTTTGTTTGTAACATTCATTCAAAATTCGAATTTGTTCTGGAGATACATCCAACTCTAAATAATTCATAAGTTTTTTCAATTCTCCATATGGATCCATGGTCAAGTCTTCTAACCTAATCTCAAATGCTTTTTTTTCACTCATCTCTTTTGCATATAATTGACTTCGTATTTTCCAACTTTCTAAACATAGTTCAAACGGATCATTAATTACATTTAATCCGTTGTTTTGCCTGTATCTATTTATAACATATTCGTAATTCCAATGTTTCCACATATTATTTCTCAAACACGAATTTACTACGGCTAATGGATTTCTAACTAAATGTATAACCTTAATACCTTCAAACTCTTCCAGCATCCAATTCATTTTTCCATAAAGACAGGTATCCTTAAAACCCGAAACATTAGGTGACTCGCATATATACTCTTTCATTTGTTCAAGGAAGTGTTTTTCATTTCCCCTTAAAAATTCATCAATATTTTCATTATTGAACTCTACCAAATCATATTCTTCAAATACTCCCATATGCTGCGATAACGGTTCGTTAAGACACCTAACATCCTTATTTGCTTTTAGTAATCTGCATAAAAAATTTGATCCTGATCTATGGTGGTTCACTATCACAAATGGTTTGCTCATTTTTCCTCCATTAGCTGTTAATATAACTAGCCAGCCTTTCTATATCTAAACTTTCAAATTCTCCTTGTACTTCTATCCATCTCTTCGTCAATAATTTATCGCAAATATCTTGTTCTTCATTTGGCATTATCCATTCATTACACTCTATGATTATTTTTCCTATTTCATTCATTTCTGATTTATCACTAAAATCACAAACAAATGAATCGTACAGCTTTTTTTTATATTGGACATCATGTATCTCACTTATCTGCAAATCACTTCCTGCCTGATAATTAAGAACCAAAATAGCATCTAAAACTACTTGTTTTTTAATCAATGTTCCATATTTGTTTACCAAATCTATAGGCCACAAATAATATTTTTTACCGATTATAATTGCATCATTCTTTTGAATATTATATTTGTCCATAGTATATTCTTGAATCCCTATTCTCTGACAAGTGCCTACACATTTTCCTTCTCTAGATATTAACGCCTTATCATTACTTGTTAAATAATACCCATTGTTTAACATATGCAAAAGCATTGTTGTTTTTCCAGCACCTTTATCTCCTACTAATCCCCAAGTTACATTCTTACTTAATATTGATATATGCAATTTTCGATATCCATTAAACCTTAATCCAAGCTGAAAACACATCCTAATCAATCTAACAATTTCAATATAATATTCATCTTTTGCATAACCATAAACAGCGACTTCATTTTTTTTAATTTTATAAACTATGTTATCAGAAATATTATTTATAATAATAGGTTCCCCTTTATAAACATAACCATCTTTATCACAATGTAATTTTATATTTTCGGTCATTAAGTCATCATTTACTTCATATACGTCTTCATATAAACATATATTCATAATAACGGTGTTAATATTATCTTCCTCTATAAGATTAACATATCCCATCATTATTCTAACTATTTTTTCTATCGTTTTCTGATTACAAATAACCGAAACAATATTATGTCCATCACTTAATTTGTATACATTTTTTAACATACTTTCCTTTACCTTACAAAGCAACAACCACTATTACACTTCCTACGTTCTTCTAAAATAGGTTGATATAATCATCAATTAATATATTAACCTATTTACACAAAGCCACTTATTTTCGAAGTATTTCATACCAACCACTTCAATTAGCTGCAATCTACTTCTTGATAAACATAAAACACTCTTATAACCCATATTAATTAATCTCTCATCAACTTCTATATGTATAATAAAGTGAAAAACAAAAAATCATCTATTTTGTTTTAGTAGGTATTGATTATTTCGCAACAATAGCTCCGGAGCCTTTACTGCGTGAGAACCACCAATACTCTTATTAGATCCAGTGGTTCGCAAGAACAGCTCCACTCCTTATTGGGCTTAGCTACCTATAGCCTTGCAGCTGAGAATTGTCATAGGACCTCATAAATGCGGGGCTTTAACCCTTGACCTTGACAAGTCGAGAGCTGGCATAGGCATCATTATATAGCCCCAAAGGACAACCGGATCCCATCTGTGAACAGGTGGAGTTCAAACGCGTATCGGTGGCGCTACAGGCGCGAAATATTCAGGTATTAAGGTAACTCTGCTCTATTTTATGCCTTTCATCATTTTTTATTATTCATACAAACATACCACTATTTTTCTTTTTCAAGTATTAACATTCTATACGGATAATTTATCTCTTTACGCTTAAATTTATATTTAATCATATCTGGAAGATATTTATCATTACTTTTAAAAGAATATATAGTAATTTTCAAACCACATTTTTTTGCTATTTGCTTTATTCTTCTCTCAAATGATTGTATATCATATATTCTTGCGAACCCCATGTTTTCTTCTACTTTTCCTGGAAACATACTTGTTTTTGTAATAATTCTAATCGGGTTATCATCCTGTTTATCATGTAAAAATCCCTCTCTTATTACTTCAATATATTTTTGTCCAATAAAAAGTGGTTCAATACAACATTTCCCACCAATAGGCAATTCATTTCCTACTTTTTCAATAAATTTTATATCTGACTCACCCCAAAAATGCTCAAACGCATGTCCGAGAAATACTTTATTAATTTTATAATCACTAATATTTAAATCAAAAACATTATTTTCTAACACAATACAATTTGAATTATATATTTTTTTTACATTTATATCATTTACATAAATAGTTTTCACAATATTTTGTAATGTACTAGCAAAACCATCATCACCACCACCAACATCTAACACGACATCCTCTGGCTTCAATTCCATCATAATCTTTGAAAGATAATATCTTAATGAGCGAGTATAGTTTTCTATATTATTATCTTCCATTCCACTTTTTAGCAAATGTTCATCTAATTTTATACATCTAACAACAGTCATATCTTCCAAATCTTTATCCTCTATTGCTTTAGGCAATACATCAATATAATCTCCACTTTTCATCATTTTTCTCCTTTATTACTAAAATATGTAATTGAGTTCTCAAACAAGAGAGTCTTTACTCCATAAGAACTATCTCTAGTTAATCAAATGCTTAGAAAAACATTTTTGTAAGGACCAATAGTAATCATTCACAAAGTAAAATATAAATGTTCATATTTCTTATATTAGGTTACTCTACCAAAGAAATTCTATAGTACCAATCTTGAGATATCAGTTAATCCTGAATACCAATGTTTCTATATAAATTTAGTCCAAAACCTTTTGAAGACTAACGAAGACAAAATCTCCATCAGTGTTGCTGCTGATTTATTAGATGTCAACCAAACAAGCATTTATTATAAAGGGACTCCTGTTTCGCAGTTTGAAATAGACTGCAAATCTAAACTTTAAAAAAATAAACACTGTTAATACAATCTTCCCGAATTCTTAAAATAAATTTTTAATCTTAACCTTAAGCTTACGAACAAACTGCTGTTAATACACATTGATACTACTTAAAATCCCGCTATTCTCATAAAAATTTTCTATCTACATAACACCAATAAGTTGCACAGTGCAAGTGACAGAATAATCGAAATCCCCACAATAATTTCATTCCTAAATCTATATTTCTTAACAACTAAGGAATTCACAAGATAAATTGCCACCATCAAAAATATAAATTCACGTTCAGCCCCAAATTCAGCCCCATGATGCTTAACCTGAACTATAAGTGACAAAATAACATTCACTAATAAACCTGATACAATTGGTCTTATCCATCTTTTTAATTCTGAAAATACATTTAAATTACCAAACGCTTCATAAAGACCTGTCATCAAACTAAACACACTACATGATGCAACTATACTAATAGCAAATCCAGCCAAAGCCACCGATAATCCACCCAAAACACTACCTGAAATCTCGATTCCTATATAATATCCAACTCCGCTTAATGTCTTGCACAATATTGAACCAGGAAGTACATTAGTCAATGGCGCAAGCATACTATAAAATTCTTCTTTCGTTACCATACCTGAATCAACAAACATTCCATCTGCCACAGTAAGATACGCATCCCCTCCACCAAATGACATAACTGCTGATAATAATCCACGAAGTAAAAACGATATAGACGATGAAAATATTATTAGAGCAGGTAAAGATAAGGTAATTCCAAAACATATACACAAAATAATATCTTTAATAGTATGTATAAATCGTGTCTTATCACTAATTTCATAACCATCTTTTATATCACAGAGAATTCCATAAACAGATAAAATTATCATAACAATATCAATCGAACACTTCACAAAATCATTCGATATTATACCTGCCGTACAATAGCATAAAACAAACACAGAACTACACACTACAGTCACTATTATTTTTACAAAATTGAACCGATTTCTTGTAAAAAAAAGAATAAAAAAAGTAATAGCAAAAACATTTAATGTATTAAGTGCCAAAACAGGTGTCCTATCACCAGGAAATATCGAATACAAATTCTTGCCACAAACTGGTATTGCAACGCTTATAACAAGTAGTATACATTTTTTTTTACTTTCATTATTACTAATCGATTTGATTGTTTCGGATATATAACTTGTAAGATGCATACCTATAAATACATATATTCCTACTGCTATAAACTTAATTTGTTTTAACAATAAATCATTAATTCTTCCAATTAATATTGTAAACAAAATTGTTAACATTACTCCTGGAAGAGCCATAGCTATAGCGCCAAATAATAATCCACAACTCCCCTTAATTCTTCTACCTACTCCTGCCGATATTTCTACTGGAAGTGCTCCTGGCGTAATACTTGCCACCATAACGTCCACATCATAGTCGTCCTTTGTTACCAAACCATACTCATCAATGACTGTTCTTTCTATAACAGGAATTAGTGCAGTACCTCCACCAAATCCTATCATTCCTATCTTAAACATTGATAGAAATAACCTGCCATTTTTATTCATCTCATATTTATCCTCCTGCTAATCAATATTTCAACGACAGATATTCATCCAATTTACTCATTACATAATCTGCAGTTTCTTCAACGCCCATATAAGTTGTATCTACTACTATCTCCGCATTAGACGGCATCTCATAAATGCTATTAACACCAGTAAAATTTAATATTTGACCTTTTCGTGCTTTCTTGTATAATCCTTTAACATCTCTTTTTTCGCACTGACTCAAAGGTGTGCTTACATATACCTCTACAAAATTACTATTTCCTATAATTTTCCTTGCTGTATCTCTATCCAATTCGTATGGAGAAATACATGATGTTATTACAATCAACCCAGCATCATTAAATAATTTTGCCACCTCTGCAATTCTTCTTATACTTTCCCCCCTATCCTTCTCGACAAAACCTAAATCTTTATTAAGTCCCAAACGTACATTATCACCGTCTAAACACATCGTATGCTTGTAAACGGTAGAATACGAGTACCTTTTTATTCACTTCAAGTTATGCCATAATCATACTCAACAAAATAACATAGTCAAAAAAGTTTAGTACTTAACTTTTTTAACTGACTATGATTCAGAGGAGGAATCTTATGGCTACGCAAACCAGCCTTGTAGCTCAGCAGGTGAGGATCAGACAATGGGCAGAACAGATCCGGAATTGTCAGAACCGTCCCAAAGGGATGGATGTTGAAACCTGGTGTACCCAAAATAATCTTACAAAAGCCAACTATTATTACCGTCTCCGGCGTGTCAGGCAGATATGCCTGGATCAGATGCAGGACACAGAAACCACTGCTTTTGTGGAACTGCCCGCACCTGCACCAGATCCAAAGAAAACAGATACTCCAAAAGAATCCGGTACATGCATTTCGGCAGGAACTCTGCCAATGATCCGTATTAAAAATACCAGGGGACTGTCAGCTGAGATATTTTCCGGTACTTCACCGGAAATGCTCTGCCATCTCATAAAGGCTTTTACCCATGCTGAATGATGCAGATGCTTCCGGATTTAAAAAGGTGTATCTGGCGATGGGATTTACGGATCTCCGTCGTGGGATCGATGGACTGGCAACGATCGTACGCTTTCAGTTTAAGCTTGATCCTTACGACAAAAATACACTGTTTCTTTTCTGTGGAAGAAGATGTGACCGGATCAAAGCACTGCTCTGGGAAGGCGATGGTTTTCTCCTTATGTACAAGAGACTCGATAATGGTGCATTCCGGTGGCCCCGTTCGGCAGATGAGGCAATGGCGATCACAGACGACCAGTACCGTATGCTGATGCAGGGACTGGAGATCGTTGCACGCCATCCGATCTCTGAGCTGAAAGAGACACCCCGCATTATGTAGCCTGTGCAAAATGCCGAAAATAAAAAAGTACCAAAACTGTAAAAATGATGTGTATCAACCGGATGAAAAAGGTTATCCACAAACAGTCTTTTCTCATTCCATTTGTTATCGTGTGAATAGAAAAACTGTTGTGGATAATACATCTGAAAAGCTGTAAAACAACGGCTTTCCAGATGTATTATCCACCGTCATTATGACGAAAGCCCATATCTGAAGGATTGGCGGAAATACAAAAATTCTGTTATAATCGGAATCAGTATAAAGACAGGAGTTCCGGTTATGACGATCAAGTACACAAAAGAACAACTGAATAAGTTTGATAAGGATCTGCTGATAGAGCTTTTTCTTGGGATGCAGGGACAGATGGAAGAATTGTCCAGGCAAACGCAGGCCTTAAATGACAGGATGCAGCTGATGATGGAACAGATGGTCCTTTTCCAGAAGAACCGTTTTGGCAGATCCAGCGAAAAAATGGCGGATTCTGAACAGATACGTTTCATGGAAGTAGACGGGACTATCGTATTCTTTAATGAAGCAGAGGCAGTCTGCGACCTGGATGCACCGGAACCTGATGACCTGGAATTGAAAGCACCCAAAAAGAAAAAACAGCCAGGGAAAAAAGCGGCTGATATAGCAGGGCTGACAGTAAAACGTATTGATCACTATCTGAAAGAGGAAGAACTGACGGCTGAGTTTGGTGAAAACGGATGGAAACAGCTTCCGGATGCCATTTCCCGATGTTATCAGTTCATTCCGGCCAGTGTCGTGATAGAGGAACATCATATCGGCGTTTATTCCAGTAAACTGGATGAACACATGATAAAGGCACCCCATCCCAGAAATCTGCTTCATGGAAGCCTTGTATCCCCGTCCCTTGCTGCGGCAGTCATAAATGGTAAGTATGTAAATGCGGTACCTCTCTACCGTCTTGAAAAAGAATTCGAAAGGTACGGGCTTGCCATTACCAGACAGAACATGGCGAACTGGATGATCCGTCTTGGGGAAGAATATCTGGGAACCATGTATGATTATCTGCATAAACTTCTGTATGATTATCATGTGATACAGGCAGATGAGACTCCTGTACTTGTAAATAAGGACGGGCGTCCTGCCGGCAGCCAGAGTTACATGTGGGTGTACCGGTCCGGCTTTATGTACCGGGATCGTCAGATCATCCTTTATGAATACCAGAAAACGCGTAATGCATCCCATCCCCGGGAATTCCTGAGGGATTACACCGGGATCTGTGTTACGGATGGGTACCAGGTATATCATACATTGGAAAAGGAGCGTGAAGATCTGAAGATCGCAGGCTGCTGGGTTCACTGCAGGCGCAGGTTTAACGATGCACTGGAAGTGATACCAAAAGCACACCGAAAGGAATCAATCCTGCATCTGATCATGAAACAGATACAGGCCATTTACCGGGAAGAGGGAAAACTGTCTGATTTTTCTACGGAAGACAGGCTCATGCAGCGTCAGCTTGTGGTAAAACCACTGGTGGATGCTTTCTTTGCGTACCTGAAACAGAATGAACCTAAAATTCCAAAGAACGGTAAAATACGGGAAGCATTTACATATGCACTGAACCAGGAAAGCTACCTGAAAGTCTTTCTGGAAGATGGGGATGTTCCAATAGACAACAATGCCAGCGAACGTGCGATCCGTGGATTCTGTATAGGGAAGAAAAACTGGGAGATGATCGATACGGTCAATGGAGCCAATAGTTCAGCGATCATCTACAGTATCGCAGAAACTGCAAAGGCGAATAACCTGAAACCTTTCGATTATTTCGAATATCTGCTTACGGAGATTCCCAAACATGTAGATGACAAAAACACAGATTTTCTTGCAGAACTTCTGCCATGGTCAGATATGTTGCCCGAAAACATTAGAAAGCCGCAAAAAGCCAGCGGAAAATAAACAGACCGCAAAAGCGGTCTGCTATTTGTCAAGGTACTCGTATTCTACCGTTTACGTATGCTTCCCTGCTATTACAAGTCTCTTTTCAATCTCATTAGCTATAGTCGACTTTCCTGCGCCCGATAAACCTGTAAACCACAATGTTAGTGGTGTCTGATTTTTCATATTAGCTCTCACATTTCTAGTAACATCCATCTCTTGCCAAAACAAATCATCTGTTCTTCTCATCACATGGTTAACAACACCACACGCAGCTGTCATGTTCGTTATCCTATCAATTAGTATAAAATGCCCCAAACTTCTATGCTTTTCAAACTCATCAAGTACAATTTTTTCAGTCACTCCTATTTTACAAACTGCAATTTCATTCTTATTCAGCTTATCCGATACTATTTGTTCTCCTGTATTTACATCAATTCTATAATCAACACTTAGAACTGTGGCTGGTACTAATTTTGTACCTAGTTTTAATAGAAAAGATTTCCCCTCCATCAATTCCGTATCATCCATCCATAAAACAGTACTCTTAAATGTATCTGAAACCTTAAGACTAGTATCCTTAACAATAACACATCCCCGTGATATATCTATTTCCCTATCAACTTTGATTGTTACTGCCTGACCTTCATGTATCTTATTTACATTTCTATCCGTATTAAATAGACTTTCTACCTTAGCCTTTTGTTTACTAGGCAAAACTTCTATTTCATCTCCTATACATAAACATCCACTTTCAACTTGTCCTTGAAACCCTCTAAAAGAATAATCTGGTCTACACACTCTCTGAACAGGAAGTACAAGTCCTTCTTCCATCAGCGCATCATCTACATCTACCGTTTCCAAATACTCAATTAACGTCTTTCCCTTATACCAATTCATATTATTCAACCTATTAGTTACATTATCTCCATTTGTTGCTGATACAGGAATAACCGTTATATCTCGTAAATCAAGCTTGCGAGCAAACTCATTAATTTCTTTTTCAATTTTCTCAAATTCTTTCTGACTATAATAAACCAAATCCATCTTATTTACCGCAAACACAAAATGTCTTATCCCCATTAAGGAACATATTCTAGCATGTCTTTTAGTTTGAATAAGAATTCCTTGAGATGCATCCACTAGAATAATGGCTAATTCTGCAAAAGACGCTCCCACAGCCATATTTCTTGTATATTCCTCATGTCCTGGAGTATCAGCAACTATAAAACTTCTATTTTCGGTTGCAAAATATCTATATGCAACATCAATCGTTATCCCCTGCTCTCTTTCGGCTATAAGTCCATCCAATAAGAGTGAATAATCTATTTCCCCACCCATACTTCCGAGCTTACTTTCTAATTCTAATGCTCTCTCTTGATCTGCATAAAGTAACTTTGCATCATAAAGCATATGTCCTATTAGTGTTGATTTTCCATCATCAACACTACCACAAGTAATAAATTTAAGTAATCCACCCATACTAAAAATAGCCTTCTCTCTTTCTTCTTTCCATACTAGCCGAACCTCCATCTCTATCTATTACCCTACTTGTTCTTTCAGAAGACACTGCACCAAGTGTCTCAGCAATAATCTCTCGAAGTGTGCTTGCATTTGACTCAAGACCACCTGTTAATGGGTAGCAGCCAAGAGTTCTAAATCGAATCTTTTTAAATACTATTTCCTCTCCTTCTCTTATAGGCATACGATTATCATCAACCATTATGATGTTTCCATCTCTATATACAATTGGACGTTCTTTAGCAAAATAAAGTGGTACAATATCAATCTTCTCTCGTTCTATATATTGCCATATATCCTTTTCAGTCCAGTTGGATATAGGAAATACCCTTATACTTTCTCCTTGATTTATTCTAGTATTATATTCATTCCACATCTCTGGTCGTTGATTCTTAGGATTCCACGCCTGCTCTCTATTTCTAAATGAAAAAATTCGTTCTTTAGCTCTTGACTTTTCTTCATCCCTTCTGCCACCGCCAAAAGCAGCCGTAAAACCATATTTAGAAATTGCCTGCTTTAGTGCTTGTGTCTTCATAATATCTGTATATGCAGCACCATGTTCAAACGGATTAATACCATGATTTATACCTTCCTCATTTTTATATACAATCATATCTATCCCATATTTATCTACAATCTTATCACGAAACTCTATCATTTCTTTAAACTTCCATGTAGTATCAATATGCATGAACGGGAAAGGCGGTTTTTCTGGAAAAAAAGCCTTCATAGCTAAATGAAGCATTACCGAGCTATCTTTCCCTATCGAATACAGCATTACAGGATTTTCACACTCAGCCGCTACTTCTCGTATTATATATATTGCTTCTGCTTCTAATGCATCTAGATTTGTATTTATGTCTGTACTATTCTTCATTCTATCACCTACTTGTATAATAATGATGTAATCAATTAAGACAAAGTGCGATATAGCCGCATGGAATATCTTATTTCTCGAATCAATATCTTTTTATAAAATGATATTTTCACCAGGGGATAAGTGCGCCCTTTTTTAGTCCATAAATAAATCCAATATTTTTTCAATTTCTTATTGACATTTATCATCCGGGCTATATATGTCAGCGGAAAACGTATAATAAAACCTTTTTACTCACAACTAACTTCGGCACTTATGGCATTTCAATTCCTTATATTATGTTACTTTGAGCCAAAATAAATCGTTGTAGATATCGAGAATATTTCCCATAAATATCCTCATCAGTCTTTATGCCATACTGATGAAGTTTTTCAACTACTTCCTTTGGATATACACCAGTAAATTCAATTTCTAATTCATAGTCAACATAGTCCAAATATTCATTTCTATCTAAACATATCTCCACATTCTGATATTCTGTACATACTTTACGTTCTGTTACTAACTTACCTAAATATTTCTTATCCTCATTAACTTCTATTCCTAATAAACTACTTAATTCCTTTTTATCAAGAATTGTAGGAACTGATCCTACTTCTTTTTCATATTCCTTTTTTACATGCAATGATCCTTCATATAATTGAGGCACCTTAACTTGAAGATAATATTTTCCTTTCTTTTCTCTTATCCTGTAAGTATCACCTTTCTTTCTAATATCATTTTCACTTCCAAAATAATGATTAGTCTGAGTAATATTCATTGTCCACTTAAAATATCTATCTAATAAGTTATATTCAGATTCAGTTAGCAGTATTTTTATCTCTTTTTCCTCGTTCATCATTTACAAGCAATCTCTCTTTATATCTTTGTAATATTTACGTTATTTCTTTAATTGTTCTTGAATCGCTTTAAATCTCTTATTTTCAGCCTCAACATTTTTTAAAGCTTCCTCTTTTCGTTTATATGAAAAAACTCTTTCTGGAAAAGAAAGTTTCCATTCATATACTTCACCAGTATTATCACGCCCCCTATACTGATTTATAAAATCAGTGTTCTCAGGCTTCAACATATCCAAAATTTCAATTTCAAAAGTTCCAGGATAAAGCAATTCAGTATAATAAAATGTATAATATACGTCATTCAATCTATTTGTTTCCTTAGCAACTTCCAACAAATATTTCCAATCAATTTCTTGTGCTTTTTGACTCACAACAAAATGAATATCCATAAACTTATATAATGTTAAATCATCTCCATTGACAATTTTCATGATCATTGTAGCTTCACGATAATGATGTATGCACAAGAACAACAAAAATTTTTCGAGAGCTAAAGTCCTAATTTGATGATCATTATTAACCAATAAAACAGTATCTTCCAGCATTTTTTCAGCTGTTCCTTTCACATCATCATTCCCCAATTTAAAATTGATATCCATTTCATGAAATGGAAGATGACTATCATCCAATCTTTTTATTAATGGTACAATTTCATATGTATTTAACCTACTGAAAAGTATCTCTTTCTTTGTTGCAGGAACAAGCTCACCTTCTCGAACCTCACCTTGAATAAAATCCTCTTTCTTCAAAATAGCAATTACTTTATCAATGTCCTGAACACCAACCATCATATCTGTATCATTGGATATTCTCTCACCAGCCTCATAAAAAATGGTATTTAATACCGCTCCCTTTAATAAAGAATAATTAATATTTTCCTTTTCAAGTAATTCAGAAACCTTATATATTTCTTGTTGATGAACCAATGTTCTTTCTTTCTGTTCGCGATATGCTAATTCTAAAAAATATCTAACATATTTTGGGATTTTTAATCCTTTAATATTCTTATATACAACACCATTTACACGATTAACCATACTACATCCAAGAAATTCATACCAATTCATATCCGATCTTTGTACGATTTCCTTCATATATGATAATTCATCTTCATTTAATTGATATCGTGATGCTAACAACATTAACTGTTCAAATGGTCGATATTTTTTTATTTCATTAATCACATTATTTTTACTCATCTTTCATTCTCCTCTTTATAATCTTTGTATATCTAAAATTTTAGATTGAACGATATAATTATCTTTTCTTTTAATGGCATTATAATAAATGCTCCTTATGATCCTGCACTTTCATATTTACTTACTCCAACATTCCATATTTTTATTGCCACTACCAAAAACAATGTAGATATGATAAATACTTTCATCAAATTCCACAAATTGTCACCCTTAATCAAGTATGATGCTGGATAATAACTTGTCAAAGCAAATGGAACCAGATATGTTAATACTAGTTTTATTGCAAAGTTGTATATTGTAACAGGATATTTCGCAAAGTCATTTAACATATAAAAGATATATGTAATATTTCCACTTTTCTTTACCCAAAATGCCAACGATGCCGTTATAATCTTAATGGATGTATAAATAAGTGCTGTAAATGGAAGCAGCAAAATAAATACAATAATCTGTGTTATACTCGGCACAAGTTTCAACGCAACCATCGAGCGAATTACGAGTCCTATTCCAACAATCAACTCGCCAATTGCATCTACCTGAATTGTCTCTGATACAATATAAAACAATGAATTGATTGGTCTTGTTATATATTTATCAAATTCTCCTTTACGTACAATATTGTGACCAAAATTCCACAAATTATCTGAAAGAAGATGATCGATTCCCTTTGGTAATAGGGAAAATCCATAGATAAATACTATTTCATCAAAGCTCCATCCATTTAACTTAGGAATTCTTGAAAAAATAATATAGATAAAATATAAATTAAATGCCTGCGATAACAAAAATCCAAATATTCCCACAAAAAAATCCGCTTTATATTCCATATATTTTTTAAATTCCTGTTTCACAAGAATACGATATATCTTTAAATATCGTTTTATTTTTCGGTACATTTATCAACCTCCCTGAATGCAAAGTTTTCTTGAAGAAATTTTCCACAGTATTTTTGAAATGATAAAAAACACAAGACACCAGATCACCTGCTTTAATATCAGCAAAACCATCATTCTTTCACTGTATTTCCCCATATAAATCATTACTGGAACGAAATTTATATATGAGAATGGCAAAAATAAAAATATCTCTTTTAAAATACTTGGCAAAAAGCTTAGTGGAATTACACATCCAGACATAAAATTGACAATACAGTCTTTTAACATTTTTGAACCCCATAGGTTTTTGAAAAAAAATGCCGTAAATCCATATGAAATATTGAAAAATGCGTTAATTAAATATGCAAATACTATGCTAATCATATACAAAATGAAATGCACCGGACTTAAATTAACGAATCCTGTTACAAAATACTTGTATATTTCCAATCCCATTGTTACAGGAATAAAAACAAATAATATCTTTAATACCTTTTCCCCAACTTCTTGACTAATAAACGTTAAGTTATAGGAAATGGGTTTCAATAACCGAAACGCGATAGTTCCGTCCTTTATTTCCTCGCCAATACTTGTCATTGCATTGCATCCAATAATACTATTTGTTACAAAAGATATAAAAACATAGGTAGTCATTTCTACCATATTAAATCCCATAAATGATGATGTATCCGTAGCATCAAAAACAGCTTTCCACAGATAAAATGACACAAAACACCCAATAATATTTCCTAGAATAATAAAGATTAAATTAAGTTTGTATGTACTTGCCTGATGGAAGCCTGCTTTCATAAAAGGAACATATTTTTTTATTTTTTTCATTACTGATTACCTCTACAATATATGTTTTTAACTATTTCTTCGAGTGTTCCATCACCATATATTTCTTTTAAATCTAAAGTATCTCCTTCAAAAATCATCTTTCCATGATCTATCATAACAATTTTATCCGCAAGCAGTTCTATATCAGACATATCATGTGTTGTAAGTACAACCGTTGTTCCTAAATTCTGATTTATTTTTTTTATAGCATTTCTAACATTATCTTTCATCACAACATCCAATCCAATTGTAGGCTCATCAAGAAATAGCACCTTTGGATTGTGAATCATTGCTGCCGCAATATCTGCTCTCATTCTTTGACCCAAGGACAATGTTCGTACCGGTTTATAAAAAATTTCTTCTAATTGGAAAATCTCATTAAACATTTCGATATTCCTCTTATACACACTCTCTTCTATTTCATAAATTTCTTTTAACACTTCAAATGTTTCGCATAAGGGCAAATCCCACCACAGCTGGGTTCTCTGACCAAATACCACGCCAATCTCTTTTACATACTGGCGTCTATTTTTATATGGAATATAGCCATTTATTATACATCTCCCCGCGCTTGGAGTAAGAATCCCTGTCATCATTTTGATTGCTGTAGATTTACCAGCTCCATTCGGTCCGATAAAACCAAGTATTTGTCCTTCTTCCACTGAAAAGTTGATACCATCTACCGCTTTTACTTCTTTTATATTAGGAGAGAAAAGAGATTTTAAACTCCCTCTCAAACCTTTTTCCTTTTCCTCTTTTTTAAATGTCTTTGATAAATTCTCTACTACTATCATTTGGTTCATCCTTTTCTATTAAGTCTATATTAGATACTGCAATTGTTAATTTATTCGGACTTCCCCATGTTTTACACGCAATTCCCATCTGATATATTCGGCTTTCCAAATCTACTTCTCTTATTCGTATTTCCTTACTAACATCATTGAAATCTGTATAAATCAACTGTAACTTCCTGTTTCTATACCTTACTTCAATTTGAAATTCAGTATCAAAAACCGACTCTTCATACATATTTCCTTTTATTCCCGTGTATTCAAAGCAAACACATCTCATGGAATTATTCCCATAAAGATACGCATTACCATTTTCATCTTTTATATAAACCCCGACCATAAAATTTGCCCATTCGACATAGCTTTCAATTTTAATACTTGTACAAAATTGAAATTCATCGAAGTCTGTCAGATTCTGTGGAAGTACAATCTTTGGTGCTTGATCTTCAAACCAATTATTGTAGATTTGATTGGTATCAAAATGAAACATATATTGATCATTTGGTTTTTGCTTTATGATATTCTGTTCATTATTAATAAAAATTACGGGTTCTTTTGTAGTTTTTTGCTTAATGTCTTCCTGCTCATTTTGCACTTTATCAAGTATCTCTTTTATTTGATTTAAAAGAAGATTTTCCTTTTCAAGCGTTTTCTCTAATAGTTTTTCTAACTCGAATTTTTTTGCTTTTTGTATATAATAAGCAATCTTACTTTCTACTTTTCTCCATTCAGCAAGTAATTCTTGGTTACATGCTACAAGTTTTTCTACTACTTCACCTTCCACTTCTAGATATGCCAATAGATTCCTCATTTCACTCAGAAAGACCTTTTTATAATTATTAATTTCAAATAATTGTAACAGTTCCTCACCTGACGGATTCTCCTTCTGAAGAAAATGCTGTATTAAATCAATTTCAAAATATGGTTGTTTTTTTCTGTTATTTACAAATAATTGCAACCCATTTAGAATCATCTTTCTGTAATCAGGATTCCTATCTACTTCATTGCTTTCTATAAAATAGATTCCATCCTCATAAAAATTATTACAATATGATTCATATCCTTGTTTTAATGTCTTTTGAGGAATGCAAAATTTACACATTTCCTTTTCATTCTCACATTGAACAGAATCATAAATGAAATATAATTTGTTATCCAAATTATAACCATGAAGTAGAAAAGAATGTTTCCAATTCTCTTTGTTATAAAATTTTGAATAGTAAATTTCTTTTAAATTTCCCGGAACAATCACTGGATTATTTTTTTTCAACTGCTCGAGAATCAGTTGGTGCATCTCATCTCTCTCCACTACCCTATGCATCAAAATCCCAAGTTCTTGTTCTAATATAATCTGTGCACGTTTCATTGAGATTTTATCTTTATAACCAATATCATCATAAAAATGAAGATTATAGCATCGATTCATTTTTTCATGAAACAAGTACAAATTCCTATAAATAGGACAATAACTATTCAAAACCATGGCTACAGGTCTTTCAAGGCAGTTAACTTCTTCAATTTCATATTCATCTTTTATCTTCTTAATTTCTGTCAAGTTATACATAACTACTCCATTATTTTTCTACAAGTTCAATTAATCCACATTCTTTGCAATACAAAAATGCAACTTTCCGATTTTGAATTGCTATTGCATTACTTGGTTTTTTTATAACAATAAATCTATTTTGTTTTAAAAAATCAACACTTTCTTCCATATTATTCACTTCATAGCAAATATGGTATGGCATAGATCGTTTTCCTTTTGCTATAAAATCAACATCACTTTCTTCAGTACATTTTTCAATTAATTCAATTCGATTTTCACCGTTTGTAAGAAACAAGACATTAATCCCCCGTTCCTCATCATATATCTCTTCACTTTCCTCATCAAAACCCATCATTGAAAAAATGTTCCTAGCTTTTTTTATATCTTGTACATAATATCCAACGTGATGTATCTTCATTTCAATCTTCCTTTACATAATTCTAGAATCCAAATTGAAAACTCTCCCACTTACTCCTTTTATCAAATCAGAGCAAAAGAATGTAATAAAATTCACAAGATCTTGAACTGCAAATTCTGGTGTAACCACGCTCATCTGCATCGCATAATCGACTTTATTGCTATTACCTCTATTTAAATCTGTTACTACAAACCCTGGGCATACAGCATTAACACAAATATTATGAGGTCCCAATTCCTTTGCTAATGCTTTGGTAATTCCAATAACACCAGCTTTTGATGCTGAATAATTGCATTGACCTTCACTTCCAACCTGCCCCTTAATGGAGGCAATGTTAATAATTTTTCCATTTCCGCTTTTGATCAATGCTTTTGAAAATATTCTAGAACACAAAAATACTGTATACAGGTTATTTTTTAAAACGCTATCCCACTGATCATATTTCATAAATTGAATATAACTATCATCACAGGATCCTGCATTATTAATTAATATATCTACTTTTTCAAATCTTTCTAATGCTTTTTTATACAATTCTCGAACCTGTTTTTCCTGTGTCACATCCGCCTTTACTAAAATGCAATTCTGGTTCATCCGACAAATTTCTTTCAGAAATCTTTCTGAATTTGCGACGTCACTTTTATAATTAATCACCAGTTTTGCACCACTATTTGCAAGTTGCGTCACGATTGCTTTTCCCAATCCCTTTGTTCCACCAGTAATAACAATCACTTTGTTTTTTAAGTCAATTTCCATTAATCAACCTCATCCAAATATTTACAAATTGTATTCTTTAACAAGCAAACATTACTAAAGATTTCCAAATCCATATCTTCCATATCTACCTCAATATCAAACACCTCTTCAAGTTCAATAATAAACTGTACTCTCAATAAGGAATCTAGACCAAATTCTGTCATTAAATTTGTATTATTGTTCTCAAGTAATTTAAGTGCCTCATCCTCTGTCATATTTAAATCTGTAATATTCTTGATTGCTTCTAATAATTTTCTTTCCATTTTTTATCCTCTTTTTATCTTTCCATTATATGTTTTTTCTAATTTTTCACAGAAGATTACCCTTTTTGGTATCTTGTGACTATCAAGTTTTTGTCTGCAGTAAGATATTATTTCTGTTGCCACAAGTTCTGTTCCATCTGTAACGATTTTTGCTACTGGCACCTCTCCAAGCAAATCGTGCTTTTCGGATACAACCAGCACTTCTTTTACTCCATCTATACTAGTAATAACTTCCTCAATCTCTTCCGGATAAATGTTCAAACCACCTGAAATAATGAGATTTTTTATTCGCCCAACAATATATAAATATCCGTCCTGATCAAACATCCCAATATCTCCAGTGTGAAGCCATCCATTTTTCAGAACTTTACTAGTCGCTTCTGGATGTTTATAATATCCTTTCATTACATTATTTCCCTTAACTACAATTTCTCCACGCTCACCTTTGTTTACAGAAATACCATTTTCATCTACTACATCCACTGTAACGTCTGGAATTGCTTTTCCAACAGAACCAATCTTTTTAAATGCATCTTCTGGTAATAAACAGGTCACTCTTGGAGACGCCTCTGTCAGTCCATAAGTTTGTATTACTGATGTATTAGAAAAATAACTTATGATTTTTTCCAGTTTTTCAACAGGCATTAAACCGCCTCCAAAACATAAGTACCTCAATGAGGTTAAATCATATTTTTTCTTCATGGCAATCGTTAAAAACAACATCGAAGGAATACAAGTTGTATTGGTAATAGAATATTTTTCAATGAAGCTCAAAAATCTAGCGGGGTTAAATGGCTGTGGTGCAATAACAACACTCGCTCCTAAATACATATGTGTTAAAAACTGCGAACTGTTACAATATCCAAAATACATCGGCAGTACAATGAGCGATTTATCTTCTTCATTCAACTTCAAAGACTTTATATTTGATTTTACATTTGTAATCAAATTATTGTGTGTTAACATGACCCTTTTGGGATTACTTGTTGTTCCCGATGTATGTAACATTATTGCCGTATCTTGTACACTTACTCCACTTTCCATACTTTCAGATAACAACCTAGACTTTCCTTCAAACTGATATAATTTATTTTCTTCGATACAGAAAATCTCCATGAAATATTCATAATCCTGCAAACTATTCGTTAACTGTTCATAATATTTTTTATTTGTAATAATAGTTGAAATCTCACAATAATCAAGAATACTAACTATCTGTTCTTTTGACAGCGTCACCTCCACTGGAATAATTGTTCGATCCATATATGCAATCGAAAAATAAGCTTTTGCATAATCCACAGAATTATTCAAGAAGATTCCTACATTTCTATTGTTTTTACAATCAGACTCTCTCTGTATCGTTTCTGAAATTTTAGTACAAGTATTATGCAATTCCCGATATGTTATATGTTCCTTTTCGTCCTCAATTGCAATTTTATTATTATGTTGTTGTTCTAATATAATATCTTTTATAAATTCCCTTTTGCTCAAAACCATATTTCTCCTCATATAATCAAGTGTTTTTTATTGAACATTCAAGGTTTTTCAACCTTTTGTATCTCAGTAAATAAGCCACGGTCATGAATATTTCGATGTATCAAGTACTGAAATAGTGGTTGCAGTGTACACGAAATAGTACGTCTTCCTTTTTGTTCTACATGGCCTTGTGTATACCCATCCATCCCTCTATGGTAACTAACCTCCTATGTCCACCATGATCATCTCTGGCTCCAGCGGTCCTCACTTCCTTAACTTTTCTTCATTTATATGACTAAATCCTCTCATTCATATTTTGAGCTAGCTTATTAATACAACTTTTCGTCACATTAAATTGTCCCAATATATTTTTCTGCTTCTTGGTTAATCCATATCTCCTGATATATAGGTCCTTACTATTTTTTACTATCGTTATCTTTTCCAATTCACTAATCGCTGCCGGTACTGTGTAACTCTTTTTATCATTTTCTCTTTCTGAAAGTTTCTTTAATCCCTGAAAGATATGATTATGTACTATACCTGCAATAAACATCACATATGTTTTACTGTTCAGCGATTCCTGACGCTGTCTTGATTCCTACACCCTATCTATTCAATTATAAACTTCAATTAGAATCGTAAATTATCAAAAACAGTATTTCAGATTACTTCAACCAAACTATCTATATAATCTTCCAAAGATTATCTTAGACTTCTATCTTTGCATTTTTGTATTTCTACAAATTTGTCAAATAATTTAACCGAAGATATTTAATAATTGCGAAATGCCCTATCTATAATACGACATTATATCGACTTATACCACCTCACAATACTCGTCTTTTTTCTATTATTTATACAATTTGCTGTATTCATTTACATTTGCTAATAAAAATTGCGATTTTTACCACTTTAATTTTTGACAAAGTTAATGTAATGTCGTATTATATCAACTCATAAATCTAAGTGTTCCAGTCGGACTCTTTTCTCCTCAGAAGTGGTCTTAGTGTAAATCCATGTAGTTTCTAATCTAGTGTGTCCGAGTAAATCAGCAAGTTCAGAAATATCACCAATCTTTCGCATATACTCTTTTGCAAACAGATGTCTAAACGAATGAGGATAAACCAACTCCTGTGGTATTCCAGCTTGAATTGCTATATATTTTAGGCTTTTCCATACAGCTCCATTTGTAATAGTTCGTCCTTTTTTATTTCCACAAAAAATAGATCCTTCAGATATATTGTTATCACTGCAATATATTTGCAGCTCTTCACACAATTTATTTGTTAAATATACATTCCGATATTTCTCTTTGTTCCAAACAATGGTGATGCCTACCTGAATAGCTTCTACGGTCACGTACTTTAGTTCTCCGACTCTTATTCCAGTCTACTACAATATATTTATGGTTAATATCCCTTACAGCCAGTAAGGAATTATCC
>OBAI01000994.1_pt1 | contig 24448 bp, 15 predicted proteins | sample 1517461 | NCBI WGS metagenome assembly OBAI01 (sample SAMN04571696, study PRJEB22368) | human gut metagenome | biome: human gut; material: stool | host: Homo sapiens | place: Luxembourg | collected 2012-06-29
TGCCTTTTTCGCTGGCTCCTCCTTTGGTTGAACATCTTTCGCCTTTGCCGCTCTCTTAGGATCATCATACATCACTTTTGGATTACCGTTTTCATCCTGCCCTAAACGATACAGACCACTGGGCTTGCTGCCGGATTTTTCACTGCTGATATACTCGTCCTTTGGAATTGGAACCCCTTCACTTTTATCTTCCGCCCTCTGCTCTTGTGAAGTTCTTTTTACTTTATCCTGCTCTGTCTGTGTCCTTTCTAAATACTCATTTTTGTAATCCTTATAATTACCGCTTATTTCCATTGACATAAATCGTCCTCCTTTACTTTGTTACAATTAAATATACCTACAATTTTCTATTCGTCATTCATATAGCTGTTTTTAACAAACTTGTTGTGAAATGCTTTCTGATTGTTGCGGAATGATTAAAAGAACACTTAAAGTAAATTTTTCTCCATCTGTTCTTACTTCCATAGCTCCATGATATTTTTCTGCAACTGCTTTTATGTTGGCAAGTCCGGTTCCGCTGCGAAGGCTCCCTCTCCCACTGTAACTATTACTTATTTCAATCAATAGAAAATCACCCTGCACTTTTCCCGTTACATGAATATATTTTTGTTCGTCATGGTTCATTCGATTGCAGGCTGAAATAGCATTATCTAATGCATTAGAAAAAATAATACAGAAGTCAATATCAGCAATTCCACATGGATATGAAGCAATAAATGAACATTGCACCACTATCTGATTGTTTTTGGCTATTCCCAATTTATTTCCAATCAGAATATCAAGTACAGGATTATTAGTGCTTACCGGAAATGACATATCCGCTGTTAAATTTTCCATATCACTCATATACTTCAATGCGGCATCTATATTTCCATTCTGTACCAATTCTTTGACAATGGATATATGATTTTTCACATCATGCCGAAATGATTTTGTTTTCTCATAACGTATTTTTGCTTCCTCCACATACTGATTCAAAGAATGTTTTTCCAATTCTAACAGTGATAACTCTCTGCTTAATTTGAAACTTTCCATCAATTTTTTGTAAGAAAACATGATACAAAACAGACTGGCTATCCCTAATATCTGTATAAACAGTATTGGAAATGGACTTATGCTAGGTAAACTGCCATCTGCTTCTATCGTAATGGTATCTCCATAAATATTTAAACTAATATATTCACTCACTATAAAAATCAATAAAGTCGGTATTAAAATCATAAGAGCATATTTTGTCCTAACTGTTTCATCATATAAAAAATATTTATTTATAACCTGATAACACAAAACAGATGTAACAAGAGCTATAATGCTACTTATTATCATAAAGAAAAAGCTAACTGCTTTAGGATTCTCCAAAAATAAAAATGGAGCTAAAATACACGATACCGAATTAGAAATTCCATAGCATAAGTGCATTATTTCAATCATTACAACCGCATATAAACCGACAAATATATTATATGTTTTACATATAAAAAATCCACCTGCCATCAACAGCAGAACATATACCAATAACTCCATAATACTGCCATCCGTAAAAATCCTAATAACAGCAATTCCAAAAATAGTAAACAATATATAATAAATAAACTTTACCTTTTTCTTAAGAAATCTGGTAAAGAAATGAAAAACCGTCAACATTTCAATGCTTCCCATAATATATACATTGAAAATATCTAATCCATCCATTCTTTCACACTCTCCGTTCCTTCATATATTTCAAAACAACACTTGAAAATTCCTTGCTCCGTAAGCGTGATACAGGTATCTGTTTGTCATTTATCATATACGCCATCCCATTTTTATAACTTTTCAGATGGCTCAAATTAATTAAATAACTTCTATGGCATTTAAAAAATCTCCCATCTAGTTTTGTTTCAAGATTTTCAATTCTGTCATAGTAATCAATAACTTCCTCCGTTTTTAGATGCAGATATATTTTTCTGTCTATAATTTCACAAAAAACAATGTCATCAAAGGCAATAATATTACTCTCGTATCCCTTTTGGACAAGCAAACTTGCGTCTTTTGCATTTTGCATAGCAGAAAATAATCTCTCCATCGTTTTTTCAAAGCATTCTTCTTCAATCGGTTTTACCAGATAATCATATGCCTGGACTTCAAAGGATTGAAACACCATTTCCTTTAGAACTGTTATAAAAATTAGGTATCCTTTATAATTTTGACTACGCATCTTCCTTGCAGTTTCCATCCCATCTATTCCATCCATTTGAATATCTAAGAACAGAATATCTATATTTTTGTTGTGTCTCAGTAATTCCTCACCACTCCCGAATTGTGAAACAGTTATTTCTACGTTTTTTCTATGAAAAAAATCAAATACCAGCTTTTTGATTTTATCTAATATGTATTTTTCATCATCACAAATTGCTATGTTAATCACACGACCACCTCTTTCCTTAAAAAATTTATTTTAGCATCTATCCTCAAGTGAAACAATTATAATGCTTTGAAATGTAACTGTAATGATGTGTAATGCTGAATAGTCTAATAAATATATCGGTATATCGGTGAATTCTTATCAACTTTAAATTTGCCTATTGTTTTCGTCTGAATTGATTTTCTCCATCGCAACCTTGCCTGTTTCCTCTGCTCGTCACTTAATCTTCTCTGCTTACGATAACCACATAACAGGAAAAAGCAGATAGATTGCTACCTGCTCTTTCCATAAACCTTTATAAACTTGCTTCCTGACTCTTGGTCTTTGATTTTTCCGGTTCTTTCTTCTGCTGTTCCGATTTCACTTTCATCTGTGACAGCTTTTCCTTGACGGACACCCTGCTTTTTTCCTTATCCTTTCCGGTATCCAGTCCGGCACAGATCTTATCCAGCTTCGCTACTGCACCGTCAATCCGCTCCACCTGTTTCTTTAAGGCTGAGATATGCTTCTTTACAGGCATATTCAGTACCCTTGTAAGGGCAACGCCCTCTTTTTCGTCCGACACTTCCTTTGTACCTTTTCCGGTTAAGAGCCTTCCCACGTTGGCTACGCTGTTCCCTATCTGCTTGAACTCGTCCCCGATACTGTCTATCTGGTTGGCGGTCTTTTCATAACTGGTAAGCACATCAACCATCTTCTCCCGGCATCCGGAAAGCACCGACTGCACACCGGAAATTCCTTTCTGAAGAACCCTGTTCATTTCCTCCCTTCCCTTTTCCTTAAAGGCGGTTACTGCCTGTGCTGCGGTGTCAATCAAATGGTCTTTCAATTCCGATAAGCGTTCTGCAAGACTGCTTACCTTCTCCTGAAGGTATGACACCTTATCCAAAAGCTGACTTTCCGCTGCTTTCGGCTGGCTCTCCTGCATCCTTTCAAGCTGCTTCCGTACTCCTTGCAGTTCGTCCACCATAGCGGAAAGCTGTAACTGCATCCCGGCGATATACTGCAAGACCTCCATAAAGTCCTGTGACTGCTCTTTCATGCCCTGCTGTCCCAAAAGCTCCATGAACTGCTTCATAACGTCCATTTCCTCTGTGTTCTGTTCTTTCTTTGGTTCGTTTGCTTCCATAGCACCCTCCTATAAACTTTCTTCTTTTCCTTTGCTCTTTACAGTCTCCGGTTTCTCCGGCATCTTCTGATCGGAAATTTTCTGCTTCATCTCGGCAAGTTTCTCCTTGACGGATACCCGCCCTCTGGAACCGTCTGCTAACATCCGTTCCTTGTCATGCTCTGCGATACGCTCCGACATCAGAAAACTTGCAACAGGCTTTAACGGTTCATCAGCCACCGCCTGTATATCTTCTGCCCTGTCCGGCTCGCCCTCCTGTGCCTGTGCGCTCTGCTCTCCGTTTTCGTCCTCCGGCTCATCATCGCCCATATCCAGTGCATTATCGCCCTTTTCGTCCATATTCAGAAGCGTATTTAACTCTGCAAGGCGTTCTAGCTTCTCCGCCAGTTCCTGCTCCTGCGCAAAAGGTTTTGTAACTTCCACCTTTGCAGTTTCGAGCTGATGTTCCACGTTAGAAAGCTTCTGCTCCACGTCTGCCATTTTCCCGGTCATTCCCTCTAACGCATTGGACAGTCTTTGCAGATTTCCAAGTGGATCGGCTCCGATTTCCACCTCATGGCTCAGACTTCCTTTTAAGCTGATCGTAAACTTGGAGAAGAACGAGTCAAAAGACACGCTCATCTTAAAGCCCTGATATTCTCCGATTGTGACCGCCATGTTTGGCTGTTTGGCACTCCGGCACATATCAATCAACGCCGCACCCGCTTCCTTTTTGTCCGTATAGGTACGGTTTCCTATCTTCATGGAAAAAGCGTCCTTATCCACAGGCTTATGCGCCGCATAGGTCTGAATGTCCGCCCGGTATCCCTCAAGCCTTTCTTTTAAGGCTGTGATCTGCATCGGGTAATGCTTTGCGATATTGTCCTCCAGACGGTAACGCTGGCTTGTGTGGTTTGCCTTTAAGAGCTTCAGCTTTGAAACCTGTATATCCAAATCCATCTTCTCCTTAATGTAAGGGTTTCCGGTTGCAAGTGCTTTGACCTCTGCATAAGAGAGCGCCGCTTCGTCAATGTCCTCACAGGAACGCACCGGGGACTTGCTCGTCATGATCTGCCCGATAAACTTCTGCTTGTTCTCAATGAGCTGCCATGAATAGCTGTCGAAGGTGCCTTCCGTCACATACCGGAAAATCTTGACCTTATCATTCATATTGCCCTGTCGTAAAATACGACCTTCCTGCTGTTCAATGTCAGACGGACGCCAGGGCACATCCAGATGATGTAATGCAATCAGTCTGTCCTGTACGTTGGTTCCGGCTCCCATTTTGGCAGTAGAACCCAACAAAAAACGAACCTGTCCGCTTCTTACCTTTGCAAACAGCTCCGCTTTTCTTTTCTCCGTATTGGCATCATGGATAAATGCGATTTCTTCCGGTGGGACACCCTTTTCTTTCAGCTTGTTGCAAATGTCCTCATAAACATTGAATGTACCATCTCCTTTCGGTGTCGATAAGTCACAGAAGATAAGCTGTGCCGACTTCTGTTCCTTTGTTTCCTCCCATATCTCAAATGCCTTGTCCACACAGGTGGTGGATTTAGAATTATCCTCATCGGGAAGCATATCGTTGATTAAACGCTGGTCTAATGCAAGTTTTCTACCGTCATTGGTGATTTTGAGCATATTGTCAACGTGTGGCTCTACCTTCCTATCACGAACAGCCTCCGCACGATCCGCAAGGGACTGTACCATTTCTTTCTGATACTCACTCGGCTTTAACACCACATTTTCATACTCTGCTTCCGGTACAGGCAGTTTTAGCATATCCGGTGTCTGAATATCTGCACTTTCCTTGAAAAGTGAAATCAGCTCGGGCAGATTGAAGAACTTGGCAAACCTTGTCTTTGCCCGGTATCCGGTTCCCTCCGGTGCAAGCTCTATGGCTGTCTGCGTTTCTCCGAAAGTAGCCGCCCAACTGTCGAAATTGCCAAGACCAAGTTTCTGGAGCGTACTGTATTGCAGATAGCGCATATTCGTATAAAGCTCCGTCATACTGTTGGAAATCGGTGTACCTGTGGCAAAGGTAATGCCCTTGCCGCCTGTCAGCTCGTCCATGTACTGACACTTTGCAAACATATCCGAGGACTTCTGTGCTTCTGTCTGTGCAATGCCCGCCACGTTCCGCATCTTGGTGTATAAGAAAAGGTTCTTATAATTGTGGCTCTCATCTACGAACAGCCTGTCAACACCAAGCTGTTCAAAGGTTACTACATTGTCCTTGCGGGAAGTATCGTTCAATCGGCTCAGCCTTGCGTCTAATGATTTTTTTGTTTTTTCCATCTGCTTAATGGTGTAACGCTCTCCCTTTTCCGCCTTGACCGCTTCGATTGCCATTTCTATTTCCGTTATCTGCCGCTCAATCATGGCAGCCTGTCTTTCCATTGAAAGCGGTATCTTTTCAAACTGCGTATGCCCGATGATGACCGCATCATAATCTCCCGTTGCAATACGGGAACAGAACTTTTTACGGTTGGCAGGCTCAAAATCTTTCTTTGTAGCAGCTAAAATATTTGCACCCGGATACAGGCGCAGGAAATCACTCGCCCACTGCTCTGTTAAATGGTTCGGTACAACAAATAAGCTCTTTTGGCAAAGCCCTAACCGCTTGCTCTCCATTGCTGCAGCAATCATTTCAAAGGTCTTACCCGCACCCACACAATGGGCAAGCAGGGTATTATCGCCGTAAAGCTGGTGTGCCACCGCATTAAGCTGATGCGGTCTTAATGTAATGTCCGGTGTCATGCCCGGAAACTTTAGGTGGGAACCGTCATACTCTCTCGGTCTGGTGGAATTGAAAAGCTCATTGTACTTGGCACACAAGGTCTGTCTGCGCTCCGGATCACGAAATACCCAGTCCTTAAAGGCTTCCCTTATGGCTTCCTGTTTCTGGCTGGCAAGCATGGTCTCCTTTTTGTTAAGAACTCTCTTTTCCTTCCCATCTTCCTCTATCGTATCAAAGATACGGGTATCACGAAGGTTTAAGGAATCCTCCAGAATACGGTAGGCATTTGCCCGGCTCGTTCCGTAGGTCATATTGACAAGTGAATTGCCACGATCCGCATTTTTGCCCTTTACGTTCCACTGTCCTGTCACATCGGAATACTGCACCCCGACAAGGTTACGGTCAAAGAGGTAATCCGGTGTTTCAAAGGTTTCCCGCATGAAATCCTCGATGTACTTAGGCTCAATCCATGTGGCACCGATACGCACCTCAATCTCGCTTGCATCAAGCTCCTTGGGCTGAACGCCCTCAAGAGCTGTGACATTGATTGCAAACTCTGGACGGTTCTCTGCAAATACCCTTGCGGTTGCCAGCTTCTCCCTGACATTTCCGCTTAAATACTCGTCTGCGGTTTCCCACTTTTCTGTGACCGGGTTCTGGAAGATCACTCTGGCAAGCTCCTTTGCCACTTCTTCCTCGCTTTTTCCCGTAAGCTCCGACATATAGGCTAGGTCTACCCTTGCCCTTTCCCCTAATGACACCGCCAGTGCTTCACTTGCGGTATCCACGCTTGTGACAACCTCTGCCTTTTTAATGGTTCGCTTGGAAAACATATCAGCCTTGCCTTTGAAGTTGCCCTCATCGTCTAATTTCTCCAATGAACAAAGCAGACAATAGCTTGAATCCTGATTAAACGCTCTCTTATTGGTCTGTGAATTGATCAGACCGTATTTCTTGGAAAACGCATCATACAGCTCATTAAGCTCTGCCTGCTTGCTCTTAATCATATCTTCCGGATATTCGTTCAACTGATAGTCAATCAGCTCCTGTGTACAGTCACGAATCTGCACCATGCCTTTCATGCGCTGCTCCATCGTTTCTGATACGTCCACAGGCTTCATAATGGAATTTTCCCGGTAATACACCCTCTCGTCCACGATAGTGTAACTGTAATTCTTCACGCCTGGATCGGCGGGGATTGCTTCTCTTGCCAGCTCATCATCAAGCTCATCGAACTCTACCTCGTCAATGCTGCCCTCGATATGGGATATAGCCTTTTCAAGCTGCTTGGATAATGAAATGGTGGTATCCGGTGTACAGGTGGCTTCCATGCCAAACTGCCCGCTGACCATTTCCATTTTTCCCATGATCATTTCCGGGTGGTCTGCAAAATACTGGTTCATGGCTATGCCATCTTCATTTTCACAAAGATGCACCCAATCCGGCTCGATGTCGATTACCCTGTCACGCTTCTTTAAGAAAAGAATGTCCGAAGTAACCTCCGTCCCTGCATTTTCCTTAAAGGCTGTGTTGGGAAGCCTGATCGCTCCAAGAAGCTCCGCTCTCTGCGCAAGGTACTTTCTGACTTCCGGGCTTTTCTTATCCATTGTTCCCTTTGAGGTGACAAATGCCACCACGCCGCCCGGTCTGACCTTATCTAAGGCTTTGGCGAAAAAGTAATCATGTATGAGGAAGTTATGCTTATCGTAGGCTCTGTCTGCCACCTTGTACTGACCGAATGGCACGTTTCCGATTGCCACATCAAAGAAATCATTGGGATAATCCGTCTTTTCAAAGCCAGTGATCTTCACATCGGCATTCGGGTATAGCTGCCTTGCAATTCTTCCGGTAATTCCATCAAGCTCCACACCATAAAGCCTGCTCTCCTGCATTTTTTCCGGCAACATACCGAAAAAGTTACCGATACCCATTGCCGGCTCCAAGATGTTACCTTTGGAAAAGCCCATTCGTTCCATCGCATCATAAATAGCCTTGATGATCACAGGGCTTGTATAGTGGGCATTTAAGGTACTTTCCCTTGCTGAATCGTATTCCTCGGCTGACAACAGGCTCTTTAATTCCTGATATTCACTTGCCCAATTCGTTTTGGTTTCATCAAAGGCATCAGCAAGACCACCCCAGCCCACATATTTTGCTAAAATCTCCTGTTCTTCTGGCGTGGCAATACGGTTTTCGCCCTCAATCTTTTCAAGCGTTCTGATTGCTTCCACATTCTGACGGAATTTTTCTTTTGCCGCAAAGCCTTTCCCGTCACTTTTCTCTGTTTCCGGAGCAATGTGGAAGTTGACTGCACCCGATTTGTCAATCTGTGGCTGTTCCTTTGGCGCTTCTGCTTCATTCTGCGGCTCTGGTTCGGCAATCACTTCACTTTCTTGCATAGGATTGGACAATTCTTCATTTTTCTGTTCATATTCACCCCATATTCTTTGGGAAACAGCAGAAAAATAAGGAGATTCTTCTTCCATAATGCTGAAGCGAATCTCCTCCATGTCCTCAAGGCTCTTTGCCCCGGCTATTTTATCATGGTACTTAAAATATAATGCTTCCCTGACAAGAATGCCCTCCAATCGTGCCAGTTCAGGCTCCGGCATACGTTCCCAAATATCATCCTTCTCCGTATGAATGGTAAAGCCTTCTCCGTCATCATGGTATCCAAGCGTATATTGCAGCTTATCATGTTCCCCACGAATATCACACTCAAAATCATAGACTGTTGTTCGTGTACCTCTGATATATTCCCGGTCTATCAATACAAGGTTTTGAACATCATCCGCAGTCAAAGGCGGTTCTTCTGTCTGCTCTATGGCAGGCTCGCCCTCATAATGTGCCGCATACTGTCCGGCATCCTTTAACAGACCGTCCATCTCCAGAGCTTTTTCTGTTTCGCCGCTGATTGTCTGCATCATTACATAGTCTGCCGCTTCTGCAAAAAGGAAATCATAGACCTCTTTTCCCTCCAAAGCTCGCTCATCGTCAGCAATCGTGACTGCCTGTGTTTTCTCGTTCCAGCCAACCACATCTTTCCGGTCTAATGCTCCGCAGATTTTAACCACAGCCGACATTTCAGACAGCCTTTTATTTAACTGCTCTATGTCTGTTTTTCCGGTTTCCGGTGCTTTTGGTTCTCCTTCAGCAACAGTTCCTGTTTCTCTATCTAATTCCTGATTGGTTACACCACCCTCCAACTTCGCCTGTTCTTTTTGCATGGCTTTCTCTGCCTGTTCCTGTTTATACTGTGCATAGGCTTCCTTTCCCTCCGGCGAAAGGTATTTATCTGCCTGCACAAGCTCCCGGATACGTTTCTCTACTACATTCCAGTTTAAAAGCACCTTTGCGTAAGGACTGCCATAGTTACCTTTCTCCAGACGGATACCTTTGGCATCGTGATCCTCGTGCGCTCTGTCACTTCCCGGAAGTGCGTGGGAGCTGCCGCCCGTACCATATTCATTTTTCAGAAAAGCAATGTTATCTTTCTTGTCATGCCCTTCCATGAAATACTCATAGATACGGAATTTTCCATGTTCAAAACCGCTTCCTCCTGCCAGCCTGTAATCAATCTCGTCCTGTGTGATAAAGTCCTCATTCCTTACCTCTACCGTATCAAGTGCTGGAAATTCTTTCTTTTCCACACCTAAATCCGCAAGCTGTTCTAATAAATAATCCGGTCTTTTCACATACCGCCATTTAATCTGCTTTTCTCCGCTGTCAAGCTGTGCCTTTGCCTTTTCAAGCTCATCCTTAATCAGCTCTCTGCCTTCTGTTGTGGCTAAAAGCTCACACAACTTTTCCATGCTTGCCGGGTAATTGGAAAATTTAAGCTCCAGACTCTCCGGCATTTCCGATATTCCGTCACGGAAGAAATTGTTAATGTCCGTAGCAATTCTCTCACGCTCCACCGCATCCACAAGGAATACTTCGTTGGCACTCATATAAGTACCATTCTCCACCATAACACGGATATGGCTCTCCACTTCGCTCCAACTCATCACTGCAAGGGTATTTTCCTTTGCCGATGTACCGTAACCGATACGCATACCCATTTCATCAAACCACAGTGAAACAGGATTTCCGTCAAACTCAAAACCTTTTCCGGTGGTCTTATACTCGTTCTTTAAAAATTCTGCCATTTCTTCCGGTGTCTTACCCTGCTGATACTTGGCATAGATACGTTTTCTGCTGTTATCCCTACCGCCGCCACTACGCAAGATACTGTCAATCTGCTCCTGTGGCAAAGAAAAAGCAGCGGGCATGGTATATTGAATACTTGCTTCCGCTGCTGCGATTGTGCCAACCTGTTCCTCAAAGCTCGGAAACAGGCTTAACTGCTGATAGGTTCCCTCCGGCTGTTCGATATTTAACTGTAGATTAGTTCCGTCATCACGATCTCCTCTGCCGAGTGTACGATGCTGTTCATCTTCGCTACCCAGAGCATCTGATTCTCTGCTTTCATCTGCTCCGTTATCCCCTCTCTCTCCTTCATCTGTCTGGTCAGAAGCTCCATTCTCTCCTCTGCCTGCTCCTGTATCATCAACAAGTGTTCCTTCAGCTTCCCGCTCAGAAGAAGTCCCGTATATACTCCGTTCTTGTGCTCCTGTAAGAACTTCTTCCTCATCAGTCCGTACTTTGTCAGTACCTCCTTCGGCTGTTCGTCCATTGCTACCATCGGTATCTGATAATCCCCGTTCTTCTCGTATGTCAGATTCATCATATTTGCTCCTTTCCCCGGCTTCTCCGGTCTGTGTGATAGATTGTTCGTCTTGACTTTCGCTTTCACGCTTTAACGCATTATAGTCTGCTTCAGATGCATTTGCAAGTCCTTTTTCGATATTTTTCTCATGGGTGTCGATACGTTCCCTGCCTACTCTCGTTTCTTCCCGATTTTGGGCAATCTGCCTGTCATACGCTCCGATTGCTTTTCCAATTTCCATAAGGATTGGCTTGGATAAATCAGACACATTGCTGCCAAGCTGTGACAGTGTTTCCACTGTGTTAAACTCATGGATATAAGGAAAGTTTATTTCTTCGGCAAGCTCGCTCTCCTCCATGCCGCAACGCTTTAAAACAGTATAGGCAATGCTGTCGGCAAGGGTTTCCCGTATCCTTATTTCCACGTTCAGCTCGTCCAGTTCCTCTAAAAAGCTCCCTTCCTTTAAGTATTCCATATCTGAAGCAAGCTCTTTATAACAGTCCTCTGCAATCCGTCCGGCAATCTCCCGGATACGTCCCACAAACCCGGCTTCCCTGTCGGTATCCCCATAAGTCTTTTCCAGACGGGAAATCACCGATTCCATGTGTTCCTCACGCATTTCCCAAAGGTTAGGGAATTGTCCGATTCTTCTTGCCTTATGCACATCTGAAATATCAAAGACATACTTCAAACCGGAAAAACTATCCTCATCTATCAGTGCAATGCCCTTTGCACCTTTGTTTACCCAGCAGTGCATCTTTTCATTCCATATCTCTATGGAAGCACAGGCGGTTGCCTCCGGTCTTTGGGCATAGATTAAAAGCTGTTCCTTAAATGGATATTTATACAATCTGGAAGCAGTATTTAGGTATCTCCTCCAGTTTTCTTCATTCCGCACGACTTCTTTTGCTGTTTCCTCTGCCAGTGCGGAAATCAATTTATATTTTCTCATGGTAAACCTCCGTAAAAAAGGCTGTAAGGCACTTTAAGCACCCTACAGCCTGTGATCAGTTACTTATCGGCATCAGGCATAAAAACCATGCTCCTCAATACCTTTTTCCAGAATACAGTTAATCAGTTCCTCAAGTTCCACTCCGTTAATCTCGCTGACAACAATCAGCTTGGCAAGGGTATCCTTCGGAACGGATACCGCATAACTCTCCTCATCCGCACGAAGTTCATGGACACAGATACCCAGTCCCTCTGCAATCTTGCACATAGCACCAAGCTCCGGCTCCTTAACTCCTGCCATAATGTCAAGGATTATTCTCTCCGGCACACCGGAAATTTTGGAAAGCTCCGCAATCCCGATTTCTTCCTCTTTCATCACGTTTAATAGCTTATCTCCTGTTGTATACATATCCCACTCCTCCTATATTACGGCTTCCTTTTTCTTTTCCGGTGCAGAATGCTCTTTCCCGGCATTCATTTTAATAACAGCATCCTTCTTCTCCGCAAGCTTCTCCTTTACTGAAACACGCTCATGACGGTTATCTCCTTTTTCCTCTTTCTGCTTAGCACGTTCCTCTGCCCGGTCACTGCGGAACAGTTCATGTTCTTTGGCATCATACTCATATACATGATCCGAAAGACGTTCTCCAGGCGCCACCTGTGTCTGATTTACTTCCTGTACCATCTGCTCAAGTTCTTTAAACTCCATTCCCGCATCTTTCGGTATAATCAGCGTTTCATGGATTGAAGAAGGCAGCATGTAAAAATCTCCTACCTTCTCAGCGATCTCCTGTCTGATATCATCGTTTAAAATTGCAGCCGCCCCATTTACTTTTGTATCATTTGTCAGCACATACATGGTATCGGGAATATCCGACATCATCTGCATTGCCATTTCTTTTGCTTCATCCATACCCACATTTTGTTCTCTTGCAATATCAACTGCAATCATCTCCGCAACCGTCTCATTCATTCCTTTGAAACTATGTGGCTGCAAAGTATCCATATTCTGCAACGCCTGGTCATGCAGTTCTTCAAGTGTGATTCCATATCCATCCATCAGATTATCTGTAATGGTAATGGTCGCAGTTCCTTCTCCTGTTTTATCCATTAAAATCTGATACACAACTGCTAAATCTTCCAACTTGGAGTACGGTTTATCCTGAAGGAACTGCTTATTTGCTTCCTCGTTGATCAGCTTACATACAATTTTTTCCTTAATCTTGTCAAAATCGGTAACTGCCGATACATCTATATCATGATCTATATAATGTGACTGATACACACTTGCAATCTGAGCTAACACATCATCCAATTCAGCACCATCCTGTATCTGCTCAAAATATGGATTCAGATAAATGGTAGGTGCAATATTGCTTTCCTCTGTTCTTACCATCAGACCGTCCAGAACACAGTCATTATTCTTTACAATCTGATTGACCTCAACTGCAGCATCTGCAAACTTTTCAGGAAGGAAATCCTGTATCTGTTCTTTTACCTGTTCTACAAAATCTCTATATTCCATTACTTTCTCTCTCCCTTCTTGGTGTCATTCTGTGATTTCTCTGTCAGCTTTGATACTGTGGCACCATACATCTGGTACCTCTTCATCATGTTTCTCTGGCTTGTTACATTGATTTCTTTTTCTAACTGCTTCATTCTGACTTTCCTCCCTATTCTGCTTTTCTTCCAAATGAAAACGTATCTTCTTTTTCCTTTTTCGGGGCAAATCTGCCTTTGACTTCCAAAAGCCTTTTTTCCATAATGGAAAACATGGCTTCCACCTGCTCCTGTGTATACTCATAATTGGTGCGGTTGGAAAGGTTCTCAAGCCTGCCGATTGCATCAATGACCTTGTTCACACGATACTCCCCAAGACGGACAAACTTGTCCGCCTTGCTCTCATTGTCCTGTACTTTCTTTGTTTCTTCTGCTCCCATTTGTTACATCCTCCTTTTATTTTTTCTTTCCTGTGAATTTCTTATTGGGAAACTCCATGACAAACTTAAACTGCACTCCGGACTTTTCTTCTCCGTCCTTTGTGTAGTGGTATTCTTCCGTACCGCTCGGAATGATATAGGCATCGTATTTCTTGCCCACCTTGCTTGTAAGCCCCTTTAGCAACGTCTTTTTCCCGTCAAGCAGGCTTTCCACCTGTTCATCTGACAGGGAAACGCCCATGATCCGGCTTACATTCATGCCGCACTTATTCTTGCAGAAAGCTCCGTATTTTCCCTTTACCACCTCTCCGCCGCAGTTCGGACATTTACCAAGTACCTTCTGCTCCTGTGCGAACATCTTTTTCTGCTCGTCACTGACTTCGTGGTAGGTGTGGATTAAGTCAGATACCATTGTTTCAATATCTGCCATAAAGTCCTCACGCTCCATCTCTCCCTTTGCAACAAGGGTAAGGGCATTTTCCCAATCAGCGGTAAGTTTCGGTGACTTTACCACATCGGGAAGCACCGTAATCAGCTTCATTCCATCCTCTGTCGGTATGATCTGCTTTTTCTCACGCTTCACGAAACCGTCCTTGACTAACTTCTCTATAATGTCTGCTCTGGTGGCAGGTGTACCGAGTCCTTTGCGCTCCACATCGTCAGTCATGTCCTCGTTTCCGGCTCGTTCCATTGCAGACAAAAGGGAATCTTCAGTGTAATGTTTTGGCGGCTGTGTGAAATGCTCGGAAACCTTTGTCTGCTCCACTGCAATCATCATGCCCTCATGAAGCTCCGGCAGCTTCTTTTCTTCCTCTGCATCCGATTTATCCTCTGCGGTTTTATAGGAATTTTTGAAGAAATCCTCAAATTCCTTCCATCCATTTTTCCACACTTCCTTGCCAGATACCTTAAATACAGTATTGTTGCAGGTAAGCACTGCCTTTGTGGAATTATAAATGTGCTTCTCCCCGGTCGCACACAGCAGACGGTTTGCACAAAGGGAAAGTATCTTCATTTCGCTCTCCGGGATTGCCTTTAAGTCCTGCTTGATGATCTCCATGGTAGGAATGATTGCGTGGTGGTCCGTCACTTTCTTGCTGTTCAAAATCCTCTTTATATCTGGATTGAACATGATATCCTGCTCAAATAACAGGGAATTGAAAATTGCTTCAATCACATTTCTTGCTGTGCCATCCATGTCATCGGAAAGATACTGGCTGTCCGTTCTCGGATAAGTGACAAGTTTCTTTTCATAAAGGCTCTGGGTATATTCCAATGTCTGCTTGGCAGTAAAACCAAACAGACGGTTTGCATCCCTCTGGAGTGTGGTAAGATCATAGAGCTTCGGCGGTGCTACCCACTTTTCTTCCTTTACCACGGAAGTGACAAGAGCCTGTCCGTTTTCACAGGCTCCTGCAATCCTCTCTGCTTCCGTTTTATCACTGATATGCTCCGATACAGCATCCAGACCATTTTCCATGATATGAGCCATATAATAGGCTTCTTTCTTGAAATTCATGATTTTACTTTCACGGTCTACCAGCATGGCAAGTGTCGGTGTCTGCACTCTGCCGACCTTTAATGCCTTGCCACCATACAATACCGTAAAAAGCCTAGTGCCATTGATACCCACAAGCCAGTCTGCTTCCTGCCTGCATAGTGCTGACTTGTACAGATTGTCATAATCACTGCCTGGACGAAGATTATGGAAGCCGTCACGGATAGCACTCTCCTCCATGGAAGAAATCCATAATCGTTTCATCGGTTTTCTGCATCCTGCCATGTTGTAGGTCAGGCGGAAGATCAACTCTCCCTCCCTTCCGGCATCGGTAGCACACACAACTGCATCCACCCTGTCATCATGCATAAGTTTTTTCAAAATCTGATACTGTGCTTTTGTATCACTTTTCACTTCATGCTGCCATTCCTGCGGAATGATTGGAAGGCTCTCATAGCTCCATTTCTTCCATGCTTCCTCATAGCTTTCCGGCTGTGCCAGTTCTACCAGATGTCCCACACACCATGATACCAGATACTCATTGCCTTCCAAATATCCGTCCTTACGCTGTGTGGCACCAAGAACTGCCGCAATGCTCTGTGCCACACTCGGCTTTTCTGCAATTACAAGCTCCATCTCTATTCCTCCCCATTTTCTTCATCATTCTCGTTGTTGTTATCTTCATTGTCATTCTCGTCTGTGTCTACTGATTCTGTATCATCACCACCATTTATGAATGCTTCGTCGGAATCCTGCTCGGTTTCTTCCTCGTCATCATAATCGTAGTCCTCGTCAAGCTCGTCCTCATCTTCATCCTCATCAATGAAGTTTTCCTTTTTCTTCTTGGATTTCACAACATATACCACTCCGATCACAGCTACCGCAGCAATGCCCATTAAAATATATGTAAAGCCGGAACCATCTGCTTTTGCGGTATCCTCTTTCGGCTCACTTGTATCTTCCGTGCTATCTTCGGTGCTGTCCTCAACACTTTCTGCTCCCTGTGTTTTATCTCCTGTGGTATCAGCATTATTGTTGGATAATGCGCTGTCTTTGGTAGGGATTGCAGATTCCAATGCCGCTGAATTTTTCGGAAGTGTCTCGCTGTTATCCGTTGTGGTATTCAGCAGGTCGTTTTCACTGACTTCTGTAAGGAAATACACCTTTTCATCTTCCCCATCACGATCAATCACAAGATAAAATACTTTCTCGGATGCAGTCTGGATTGTGTAAAATTCCTTGCCTTTTTCAGAAGTCTGACTGTCACTGCTCTGGTCTGCATCCTTAGAAGTATCTCCCGTACTTGGAGATTGCTTTGCTGTTGCGGAACTGCTTGAAGTTGTTCCACTGCCTGTCTGGGAAACTGTATTTCCATTCACATCCGTTTTTGTATGTTCTGTGACCTGTGCGGTTGCAGAGCTAGGTTTGGTTGCCGACGCATCCACCGGGAGCTGCTGTGCCAGATCTTTTTCATTGCTGTCCTTATTCTCCGGATCGGTGTAATACGGATTGGCTGTTTTATAGATTTCAGAGGTATTTCCTGCATTATCCATGGCAGAAATCGTGAAATACTGATACCCTGCATCGAACTGTTGCAGACGGATATTCAAGGCTCCATTCGTATGCTCTGTAAACTCATAGCCATTGACATAGATTGCCTTGATACCGGAATCCGTATCATGTGCCTGAATGCTCAAAAGACCGTCGCTGACTGCCGCATTTAAGGTAGGCTTGGTAAAATCAAAACACTTGATATAACGGTTTTTCTCGTAGGTCTTGCCCTTCTGGTCTGTGACCTGCACATAAATGGTGCTGTTCTCGGAAATCTCTATGTACATATCCTCGGTAATATCTGTCCAGCTTCCATTCTGTCCGACTTTTGCCTTTACTGTCTGAATGGTAAAATTGCCGGATACAATAGTATCCTCCACCTTGACTGTTACTTTCGTGGTATCGTTATGCCACCCAGAAGGTGTATTGATTGTAATTTTTACGCTCGGATTGATATAAGCACATTCCTTATAATCCTTTGCACACACCTCACAATCCTCATCCACCGCATACTGACTGCATTTTTCCTTGCAGGTGCATTTTGCGGAAGGCTGTGTTTCCTCGGTTGTGCCTTCTGTGGAATTTTCCGTTGTATTCTCTGTGGACTGCTCTGTGTGATTTTCTCCACTACCGGAACTGTCCTTGTTATCATTACCGGACGCTGTGCTTTCTGCACTGCTTTCCTCTGCCGCACTTTCTGTTTTCTGCTCTGCTGTATCCTCCGCATGAACCTCCACAGTATTTGCCCTGTTTGCAAAAAATGCCCCAATCGGCATACAAAAAAGTATTGCCGACAGTATCAGGGACATTAGTGCCTTAACGGATAACTTCTTCATTTTCATTGGTCGAATCCTCCTTTTCCTGTTCCCGTTTCTGTAATAAATTTCTGACTTCATCCTCACTGAGCTTATTAAGCATCTGCAATCGCTCGGATGAGATTTTATATTTCCGTATGATCTTCATGGCTTCGGCATCCTCCGCCATCTGTTTCTGCTCTGCAAGGTCTTTTTCCTTTGCCTGTAGCTGTGCTATCTGCTCCCTGACCTTTTTAAGCTGTGAATTGATTCGCTCTACTGACAAAAATAATTCCTCCCTTCGCTAATTCAATCTTCCAAAACCATAAAAATGGCTCTGCCAGTAAGAGGTATTGATTGAGGTGTACTGGATTGGATCGCCACAATGCACCATCGTACCGTTTCCGCAGTAAATGCCAACGTGTGTAACCGGACGTCCCGCATTATAAGTTCCGGTAAAAAAGATAATATCCCCTGCCTTTGCGTCTGCCGCTGATACCGGAGTACACTGGTCATAAATGCCCTGTGCGGTGGTTCTTGGCAGGTTATGTACGCCGCTGTTTGTAAATACCCAACATACAAAGCCAGAACAATCAAAACTTGCCGGAGCTGTTCCTCCAAAGGTGTATGGCATTCCTAGATACCTGTTTGCTTCACGCATAAGCGTCTGTACGGTTGCATCATCATAAGATTCCGGTGGTATCACATTGCTGGTTCCTCCTCCGGTGCCGCCCGTTGTTTCTCCATAAATGGTCTGTTCTCCTGCTTCAAAATAAAATAACGGGTTATAATATTCCCCGTTATACAGACATTCGATATGAAGGTGGCTTCCGGTACTGCTTCCTGTATTTCCGCTTTTGCCTATATTGTCACCTTTTTTTACACTCTGCCCTGCGGACACATTTAAGCTGTCCATGTGGGAATATTTTGTGGTATATCCCTTACTGTCCGTAATCACCACATAATTTCCATAATAGGAATCGTAAGTTGCTTCTGTTACCGTTCCATCATGTGCCGCATATACAAACGTTCCTGTCGGCACCGCTATATCCATACCCCTGTGAAGCTCCTCGGCTCCGGTGTTTGGATTTTTCCGGTAGCCATAATAACTGCTGATATAGTAATACCAGTAATAATCAACCGGAGAAGCAAAGACCTGTAAGCCGCCTTTTGTCTCCGTATAGGCTCCAAAAATTTCCGTCTGTTCGCTGTCCATGCGTCCGACTACAATGCTCTCAAGCGGTGTGACCGTAAGTGTGACACGAAGAATTGTTACGGTATATTCTTCTTCCTCCTCATACTCGTATTCCTCGGTACGGGTAGTCCCGTCCGGATTTGTTACTATTCTGGTTCCGGTCTTTGTGACTGTCCTTGTCCGTGTTTCCTCTACTTCCTCGGTAGTGAGTGAATACATGGCATCAAATAATTCCTGAATCTCACTCTCTATTCCTGCGGCAGTAAATTCCGTATGGACTGCGGAAAGATAACTGATCAGTGTGTACGGATCATGCCCGATTGCACCAAGGTTATAATCGTATTCATCATATCCCGGATAATCAGTTTCAATCCGGTCAATCTTATTTTGCAGTTCCATTTCCTTTTCTGTAAAAGATAAATCTGCTGCATCAATCTCTGCCGGAAGGCTAAGATATGTGCTTGCCATCGTTGTTGTCACAGTTCCGGTAAACATGGAACCGCAGCTTGATAGTGCCGACATGATCATAATGAGCAAAAGTGCAAAAATACCCACTGTGATAATCAGTGTTTTATTTTTCGTGGCAATTTCCTGTAACTTCTTTGCAATCCCGGTTGCAGCATTGGCTGTCTTTGTAAATGTTTCCTTTGCAGTCTTGGCTTCTGCTCCTACCCGCCTTGCCTTGGCATACTCACGCTTGATGCGCTGTTTCTGTAGCTGCCTTTGCAACTGCTTCTTTGGACTGTTGCCCTTTAGATGTGGATTTTCACTGATGAATTTCTCATACTCCAGCTTCATATCCGCTGTAACCTGTTTTTTGTGCAATCGCTCTAAGCGGTCACGCTTTCTCTGTGCCTTGCTCTTGCGGTGATACTTCATATAGTGGTAAATATCCTCGGCTCGCTGTTCCGTCTTGTGTGCGCCCTCCACAGCAGAATTATCCTTTTCTGTCTCTGCAATCTTGCGATGCACAAAATACATATTTTCGGTCTGGAGCTTGTGAACCGCAGTTTTTCCCAGTCCATCCGGTTTAAATGGCTTCTCCACATCCACCGGAACCACAACATACTTTGCTTTTCCGGTCTGTTCATCAAAGACACGCTTCATCTCATACTGCCGCTTTGTCGGCATCTTGTCCTTTGCTTTCTGCAACTTTCGGCGGTTCTTTTCCGACTTATCAAAAGCCTTCTGTACTTTTTTGTCGGTAAATTCTTCCGCCTGCCCCTGCGAAAATGTGGCATCCTTTGTCTGGAAATCTCCATAATCGGACTGCTTTGTATTTTCTGACTTCGCACGCTCTCTGTGTGCGTGTTCTCTCTGCACACGCCTTTTGTGATATTTTCCTTTTTCCTCAGACCGTTGGTAGGTGTCCCTGACATGAACCTTGTTTTCTATCGTGCTGTCAAAAGATGTTTCAAAATCACTCTGCTCATCCTGCATGAAACTGTTTTCCTTTAAGAATGCCTTTTCCGCTTCGGCTTCCGACTTCTGGACGCTGTGACCAGAAGTTGCATTTCTTCTATGACTGCCATGGTTCGCATCCCGTGGCAGATTGCTCACAGGCTTCTCATTGGCATGAAAATGATTTTCCGTAGGAAAGGTGTTATCCTGCCTGTTTTCTGTATGCTTTACTCCAGTCGCTTCCTTATCTTTGGAAAATGTCTCTTTTTCAAATGCCTTTACTGCCTGCTTCTTCTGTCTCTTTTCCGCCATTTATACTGCGTCCTCCTTCTGCACCGATTCCTCCGGCTTGGTATTCATAATTCTGTAAGTCTTGGTGTCTGTCGGATATTTGTCTACAAATGGAATTACCACATTGTCAAACAGTATCAGACCACTTCCCGGCTCGGAGTTGGTGACATAGGAAAGCTGCTTATCAGAAAGTCCCAGCTTATCAGCGAGAATTGCCTGATCTTTGGCATTCTGATTTAACAGATACACAAAATCGCTGTTACCCAAAATACCTTCAATCTCCTCAGAACGAAGAAAATCGCCCACGTTCTGCGTCAAACCTGTCGGAATACCGCCCCATTTTCTGAAACGCTTCCAGATTTCCACGGAATAAATAGCTGTCTGCTTCTCCTTCAGAAGAAGGTGGAACTCATCACAGTAATAACGGGTAGCAATCTTTCGCTCCCTGTTCTGCGATACCCTGTTCCAAACCGCATCCTGCACGATTAACATACCCAGCTCTTTCAACTGGTTTCCCAAATCTCTGATGTCAAAGCACATGATACGATTGCCGCTGTCTACGTTGGTATGGTGGTTGAAGTAATTCTGGGAACCATGCACATACAGCACAAGGCTGTTTGCGATACGCTCCGCCTTTGGATTTTTGTGTGCTAACAGGGCATCATATAAATCTTCCAGCAGCGGCATATTTTCCGGCACCGGATTTTCAAAATACTTGTCATAAATATGACGGATACATTCGTCGATGATACCTTTCTCATCGTTCTCCAGACCGTCCTTGCCACCTGCGATCAGGTCACATAATGTTATGATAAAATCAGATTTCAGTTTTAATGCTTCCTTATCCCCCTTATGGCTCAACTGAATATCCATAGGGTTCAGATAGTCTTTGGAATTGGTGGCAAGTTTTACCACCTGTCCATGTAGTGCTGCCACAAGAGCAAAATACTCTCCCTCCGGATCGCAGATGATAATATCGTCCTTTGTGATAAGAAAACAGCTTAAAATCTCACGCTTTGCACTAAAACTCTTACCACTTCCGGGAGTACCTAAGATAACTCCGTTTGGTGTACGGAGCCTTTTTCTGTCTGCCATAATCATGTTGTTGCTAAGTGCATTTAATCCGTAATAGATTGCCGGTGCAGGCATAAATAACTCCTGTGTGCAGAATGGTACTAAGATTGCGGTGCTTTTTGTGGAAAGAGTACGCTCAATGCCTGTCTCATTGCATCCAATCGGTGCGGATGCCATAAGTCCCTGTTCCTGCAAATACTGTAAACATCTGAGGTCACAGTTTGCCTGCTGAATGATACCGGACACCCTCTGCATTAAGCTCTCCAGTTCCCGCTTGGTTCTGCCATAACAGGTAATAAGGAATGTCATGTTGATCATCTTCTGGTTGCTCGTATTCAAATCATCGAGAAATTCCAGCGTGTCCTTTTCATAAGTCACGATGTCTGTTGGAAGAATATCCATATCGTAGCCGCTTCGGACTGCCTTTTTCTGTTCCTCAATCTTCATTTTCTGGATATTGGAAATAACCGCTTTTAACTTCTTGATTGCCTTTACCGGATCTTCCGTCTGCATGTGCATGGAAATCGTAAGGTTGGCATCAATATCCAGAAGATGCTTGATCAGCTCGTCCGTAAACTTCGGTGCGATAATATCCAGATAGGACACACAGCCATACATATTCCCTGACTTAAAGCGGTTCGGATAGCGGAAATCAAATCCCGGCGGTGCAATATAGTCCTTGACCGACTTACCGGATTCTGCCAAATCCTTAAATGAAAAACGGAAAGGCTCCATGGTATCCTGATTAAAATATTCATGCAGGATGCGCAGTCTTTCCTTTCCGTCCAGTCCCCTCGCAAGGGTTCCTATGTTGTTTAAGTTCCGTATGACATCTTTTTCAATGTTGTTAAGGCGGCTCTTGGCTTCCTTGTAGCCGTTGCTTTCTACACCAAAAATCAGATATTTTGATTTGATGATACCGTTGTTGCCCTTTGCCGCCTGCTTCTTTAACATTTCCGTATATTCCTCACGAATATCGTTAAAATCATCCTCCTGCCACGGTATGTCAAACTGTTCCGTAAGCATCTGCTCGTTGACCTGCCTGTTGAAAAGCACCAGTTCAAACTTCACAGACGGATCAAAATAATTGATGAGCTTACTGTACTGTGCCAGTATGTCCGCCTGGTCATCCACTTCCAGAAGCTCATAGTTTATATCAAAAAATTCCACCATCTTTGTATAATAACGGTGACTGACCTGACAGATGCCGTCACGGAACATTTTTTCAAAAGTAATCGTCTTTTGTGCGGTAGTAGGCTTTTCTTTTTCTTTGCCCTTGCCGGATAAAATATGCTTTAATTCCATAAGACGCTTTTTCTCTGAAAAAGTAAGACCGCCACTTTTGCTGTTATTTCTGCTATTGCCTTTATAACTGCTTTTTCTGCGGCTTTCCGGTTCTGCCTTTTGCTTTTTCTTCAAGATAACAAACCTCCCTTCGTAATTTTTCTTTTTCTTCCAACTGCTTGTATAAGTTCTCTGACCGGTATGGTCTTATGCCCGGTGTGAGTATCTTCTGCCGGAGCATAAAATACAAAATCTTCTCCGCCGGAAACCCGTTTTTCTCATACATCGCAAAAAAGAAGAACGGAAGCATTGCTCCCATCATAAGAAGTGATGCGGCTGATGTTCCGATCAGTCCCTTGGTTAAAAAATACAAGGGTATACCGGCTACTGCCGCACCGCTGAAACAAATGATCTGTCTCTTTGTCAAGTTCAGTGCCACTTTTGTCTTGATACCGGACAAATCCTTTGGCACCTGCACGGATATTGCCATATCGTTCCTCCCTTAGTGCGCATTCCAGATAGATTTCGATAATGAACCAGTCTTAAAGAGTGAAAAGCATAAAATAACGGTATATGCTGCCACCGACCAGAGTGCCGTATGCAGGTTGTCGGATACTGCCACACCAGCCACAAGCACTGCATAGATTGCAACGCATACCATCATAAAAAATCCCTGAAATGCCAGAGCACAAAGCCCCTTAAAATAATTCGTTCCTATCGTTCCCCATTCCCGGTTGGTTACGGTTGCACAGGGAACTGGTGCTACTGATACATAAAGATATATTTCAATCATTCGCCCATAAAGAATGACGGTGATCAGGACTGACATGATTTTCATACATAAACTGACGATCATGGTCTCCATTCCCAGTCCCAACAGCTCTCCTATGCTCATTTCCGAAAACTGCTCATTGAACATCGTCTGCAGCGTACTTGCCACATCAATACTGGTGCTTCCGGTAATCGCTGATGCGGCAGAATTTACGATATGGCTTCCCACATCAAATACTGCCATTACAATGTCAAAAGTCTTGCTAAGAAGCATGACCGCAATACACGCTTTCATAAAAAAGCGGATAAAAATGGCTGTATTGAAGTCATGCAGGTTATTTTTGTCAATGACCATGGAAATAAGCTCATAGACGAGTACAAAGCTGATGATCATTCCCGCTATGGGAATCATCACGTTGTCGGACAATGTTTTTATCATATCAAAAATGCCGGAGTTCCATGTGCTGGGAGTTTTGCTGACCTCCCCTGCAATCGTGCCTACCTTGTCATTGACATCGGTAAACATGGTTTCAAAATTGGTCAGCACCCACCCCTGCAACAGTTCCTTTATGAATTCAGTAATCTTATCAATGATCCCGCCCATGAATTATGAGAACAGAGTGGTAAGCTGTGGAATTACCGTCTGTGCCACAATGATGATGCCACCGCCACTCATAAGCTGTTTTATCCCCAATTAGGTGTAAAACTCTGCTCGATGGCGGGCGGCGGCGTACAAAA
>OBAI01001004.1_pt1 | contig 24285 bp, 19 predicted proteins | sample 1517461 | NCBI WGS metagenome assembly OBAI01 (sample SAMN04571696, study PRJEB22368) | human gut metagenome | biome: human gut; material: stool | host: Homo sapiens | place: Luxembourg | collected 2012-06-29
ATCCCGGTCCGCGCAGCAGCATCCGCTTCGAGCGCCTCGTAGAGGGCTTGCAGGATGCCGAGAAGATTTGGCAGTTGCGCAACCAGTACAAGAAAACGGGCGACACACACCGTCTCGCACGCCTCAACAAGAAGCTCGCCGAGTTCACGCCGGCTAACATGACGGCTGAGAAGGAGCGCAATGCGGGCGCAATGGTTAGCGAAATGGAGCGACTGCTCAACGAGTAGCTGTCAGAATAAGACAGTTCTACAAAGAACGTCTGAACAGAATAGTTTAAAGAACAGCGTACAAATAAAAGCAAAGACCCTGTCAAGCATCTCTTGGCAGGGTCTTTGCTTTTATCTTTTACCTTTCGAATTGTATTTTTATCGTTGTTATTCACTACTGCTGTACGGTAATACTGAATACTTTGTCATCGTGCAGCGGACGCAATCCGATCGGATTGCGTTCGGAATCCAATCGGATCGCGTTCGGAATCCGATCGGGTTGCGTTCGGCGCACGATGACAAGACGTTGACATGGTTGTGATAAAACAATTATTGCTGTCCTTTGGAGTTTTACCGGACAGCAATAATTGTTTACTTTTCGAACTGCGATTTCTTAGGGAACATTCTTTCGAGGAACTCCATAGCGCACTGTCTGTCTGCATCATTGGCATATTCCGAATCGTTCATGCAGAAGAACAGCGGGTTGTATCGTTCGAACTTCTCGTACAGGCGTCTGTTGTCGATGTGCAGACGGAACGAATGTTTGTGCGAAACGAAGTTGCAATGGCCACGCTTTTCCGCCATAGCCACGTATGTATACACTACGCGCTGGATATCTTCCGTAGAGCGCACGTGCTTCTGCAGCATCGGTTCAAAGTCCTTTGCAAACTTCTCGTTGGTATACGTTATGGTGCTCTTCAGATAAGCGTCTATATTATGGTGCAGTTTGCTGCCGTAATACTTGCCATAGTGTTTCTCTACCAGTTCGGAAGCGTTGCGTACGAAGAGCTGATACATGCTCATCGGCTTGCCTAAGAGGCGCACTCTGAGGTAGAGTGCGAGCTTTCTGAAGGGCTTGCGGTTCACGTACAGTATCGGCAGTCCGTCTGCCTCGAAGAACGTAGCCGGACTCACTGGGCGGTTGATGTACATGTCGTCGTTGGCGAAGAGGAAGTGCTCGGACAGACCCGGTATCTTGTCGAGGAAGTGCTCGATAAGGTTAGAGTTGAAGCAGGGCAGACTCTCCTTAGGCATAATCTCCTTGTGGTCTACCACCTGCACCTTCGGGTTCTCTGTGTCGAGCCATTCGGGTGTCTGTTCGTCGGTGACGATGAACACCTTGCGTATCCAAGGAGCATACTTCTCTATAGAGCGCAGGCTGTATTTCAGCTCGCCGCTGTCGGCGTAACGTCCTGCGCAGTTCTCCTGCTTGTCAGAAGGCTTGCCGATGCAGGCGTCGCGCTTCGCTATCCACTTCGGGTCGTTGCCGTTCACCCAAAGATATACCAAATCAATGTCCATAGTTTGTTTACTTTTCAAATTCTGATTTAACGGGGAAGAGGCTGCTTATGAAGTTGATGGCAAACGCTCTGTCCTCGTCTTTGGCGCGTTCCGAATCGTTCATGCAGAACAGCTTGGGGTTGTATTGCTTGAACGTCTCGTAGAGGCTTCTGTTCTCTATCTGTATTCTGAACGAATGGCGCTTCGATACGTAGCACAGATGGGCGCGCTTCTCTGCCAGAGCCACGTATGAGTAGATGCAGCGTTGTATGTCGTCCGACGAACGCATATGGTGGGTGCGCATCTCTCTGAGTTCGTTCTCGAACTCCTTGTTCACCAGTTCGAATGTGCTCTTCAGATAAGCGTCGATATTGTGGTGTTGCTTGCCTCCGTAGTATTTGCCGTAACGCTTTTCTACCAGCACGGCGGCGTTCTTTATCGTGTTCAGATATGGGTTTAGCTTTTTGCCCAGTATCTTTTCTCTGTAGAAGAGCGCAAGCTTTCTGAGCGGTTTGCGGAAGAGGAACACTTTCGGAAGGTTGTCTTTGCCGAAGAAGTCCTGCGGCTGTACGGGCTTGCCGAAGTACATGTCGTCGTTGGCGTAGAGGAAGTGCTCCGAAAGTCCGGGGATATTGCCGATAAACTGCTCTATTACAGCCGAGTTGAAGCACGGCAGACACTCTGCAGGCATTATCTGCTTGTGGTCTACTATCTGCACCTTCTGATTGTCCGTGTTGAGCCATTCGGGGGTCTGGTTGTCGGTGACGATGAATATACGGCGAATCCAAGGAGCGTATTTCTCTACAGAACGCAAGCTGTATTTCAGTTCGCCGCTGTCTGCATATCTGCCTTTGCAATGCGCCTGGCCTCCCGACGGACGTCCGATGCAGGCGTTGCGCTTTGCTATCCATTTCGGGTCGTTGCCATTAACCCAAAGATATACTAAGTCTATATCCATAATCCTAATTCTTTTTACTGTTTTTCTACAAGTCGTTTTATTTCGGGGTAGTGTTCGCAGATGGCGTTGAAAGCCTTCACGTTGCGGTCTACGCCAGCCTTGAAGTTGCTTGTTTTCAGCGAGAGTTCCTTCGGCTTGTGTAGTCCGCGCGGCTTGTTGTGTCCGAAAGGCACGGGCACGACGGGGAATCCGTTGGCAGCTCCTGCTGCCCAGAACCAAATGTCGTCGGTGCTTGGCGCGAGCTTGGTGAAGAGTTCCACGTCCATCATGTCTGCCCTCAGCGAGTGGGGAGGGTAGAGCACGCCGCCCACGCCTGTCTGTATGTTGTCGAAGCGGCGGTAGATGCGCTTGAAGAGGAAGTGGTACCAGCGGTATTTGCACCATTTCTTGTACGGCTTGCCGTACTTGATGCGCTTTGCGCGGTGCGCCAGTATTGCGTCGGGTATCTGTGCGTGCAGGTCGAGCAGGTCTTTCAGCATGTTACGGTGATAATAGACATCGTCGTCTACGGTTATGATGATGGCTTCGGGGAAGTCAGCCAGAGCCGGTATCAGCTTGCGGTAGGAGCGTATGTCGCGGTCGTAGTTGCGTATCTCGAACACGGGGCTCTCCTTGGCGAGCGCAAGCAGACCTTCGGGCATTTCGCCCTCTGCGAATTGTGACAGCGTTACATACAAGATCAGTTTGTCGGGTAGCACGCTGCCGTTGAGGAGCGAACGCACCGCATCTTCGGCAAACGGAATGGCGGCAGGGAACGAAGTCATCGAGATGACCACCTGCTGTTTATGCTTGTTTTCTGTCATAATATATATCGTTTATTGTTCTGCTCAATGTTGTTTGTTTGATTTCCTCAATTCGTTTATTGTTTCTCTTCAATATCGTTGAGGTCGTACTCGTTGAAATAGTCCATCGGCACGGATGTCTTTGTGCCGCTTGCTCTGCCTCGCAGCTGTTTCTCGCGGAACTCTTCGAGCGACCTGACGGCGTAGTGGTTGATGCGTATCACGTCCTGTTGCGGTGTGCGCTCTCTGAAGTTGCGTGTTATGGGATTGCCGTGCGAGTCGGCTGCCTTACCGTCGATGCGTGCCACCTCATGACATCCTATCATCGTGAAGACGCGTCGCGGATTGACTATGCTCTTCACGTGGCGGTTCAGATAGTGGTCGGGTAGGGAGTGGAAGCGAAACCGCTTCATCACGTCCTCGCTGCTCTTCTCCTTGTTTCCGCCGCTGCCGTATACGAGCCAGTTTATCTCTACCGCAGGGAACGCCTCGAAGCGCTTAAGGAAGTCGGGTATCGTGGCGTCCTTAATGGGCACGATGAACTCGTCGAGGTCGATGAACGCTATCCAGCGCGAGTCAAAGCGGTGGTGTTCGAGGCAATGGTCATAGGCAGCAAGCTGCATGCGGTAGCCTGGCCAGTATTTGTAGTCGACTACTCCGCGCTCTATGTACGGCTCGAGTATCTCTCTCGTGCCGTCAGTGCTCTCGTTGTCGTAGATGAAGAACTGGTCTACTCCGTGCGCCAGGTGCCATTCTATCCACTCCTTGAAGTAAGGTCCTTCGTTCTTAGCTATGGCGCATACCGCCAGACGGAACTTCGGCTCGGTGTGGTTTCGCTTTATCTCGCGCTTCAGCCTGATGGCGTTGAAGAGTCCGTATCTGAGTATGCCTCTCCAGCGGTTGCGCGTCATCTTGTGCGGAATTACTCCTGCTATTATCTCTGCTAATACTTTATTCATAGGTTAACGCGTTCAAAAAGGTTCGTGGGTTAAAGCTCGAAGCTCGACTTCTCGGGCAATATGCTCTGGAAGGCGTCGTGCAGATTCTGCATCACGATGTCGTAGTTGCGTATGTGCACGTTGTCGTTGAGGCAGATGAGCGAGTAAGCCTGCTCGTAGATTGCCTTCACGGCTTTCTTCGACTTCACCATGAGCGGGAACATCTTCGTGTCGCTGTACGTGTTGTACGGCTCGAAGTTGCCCTTGCATATCTGCCAGATGCGGAACAGCTCTGGCGTGTAGTCGTCTAAGGCGCGGAATCGGTTGACTGAAGTACGCGTCAGCTCCTCGCCTTCCTCAGCCCACACCTCCTCGAAGGTGCTCTTCAGATAGGGTTGGGCGTTGTGCGGCACGCGCAGCGTGATGAACTTGTTGTAGAAGCGCAGCAGATAGTTCCAGCGGGCGCGTGATCCGTAGCTCTTGTGGAACCACTTGTCGTGCCAGCGCTTCATCACCTCCTTCTTGTCGAAGTGGCGGTTGATGAGTCGTATGTTGTTCTTTATGCGCACATACCATTGCGACCACGACGGGTTGTAGGTGAACACGGCGATGTCGCAGGGCAGTCCGTTGCGGAAGAAACGCTCCGGATTTATGTTGTTGATAATGAAGAAGTCGTCGTTGAAGTAGACGAAGTGTTCCGCCAGTCCGGGTATACGGTACATATAGCGTTCTATCACTACCGAGTTGTATGTAGGCAGGAATTCGGCGGGTATGAAGTCCTTGTGGCTTACGAGGTGAATCTTCGGATTGCTCTCGTCGAGCCAATCGGGCTTCTGACCGCTCGTAACGAAATGTATCTTTCTTACCCAGGGCGCAAATTTCTCCACACCGCGGAACCAGTACTTTAGGAAGCCGTAGTCTCTGAAACGTGCTTTCGAAACGCCGTTCTTGGTATTGTCCTTATTGCCTGAATATTTAGAGAATTCATTCTGCCATTCGGGGTCGTCCATATTGACCCATGTAACCACAAAATCAATATCCATATTTCTCTCTTTAAAGTGTATAATTAGTCTTGTGCATATTTGAAGCGGTTGTGTGTCCAGAGATAGCACTCCGGCTGGCGTCTTATCTCGGCTTCAAGATGCTCGAAGTAGATGTCCGACAGCTCATAGTTGGGCAGCGCCGCAGGGTTGTCGTGCAGCAGCGAGAACTCGCACTCGTAGTAGCCGCGCTTCACTCTTCTTGCGTTTACGAAGATTGGCATGTAGTTGAAGTGCTTCGTTATCTTCTCAGGACCTACAAGCACCGGAACCGTGTGGTTGAGGAACTTCACGTAGTGCTTTATCTGCTTGCGCTTAGGCGACTGGTCGGCTATGAGCGCCACCATGCACGCCCGGTTCTCGGCTGTCATGTTCGCTATGAACCTTGCTGTATGGCGCATCTCCACACAGGTGTTGCCCATGCGCTCGCGCATCTGCTTTATTATCTTGTCAAACTGCTTGTTTATCAGTTTGTGGTATACCTGTGCGCACACCACGTCGTCGTTTATCCACAGGCCCACGGATGTCATCCACTCCCAGTTGCAGTAGTGACCCATGAAGAACGCTAACGACTTGCCTTCGTCCAGCAGCTTGTTTGTCTTGTCTATGTTCACGAACTTCATTCGCTTGCGTATTTCGGTGGGAGAGATTGACGCCATCTTGCTGCTCTCGAGAATCATGTCCATGAAGTAGCGGTAGAACTTCTTTTCTATCGCTACAATCTCCTCATGGCTCTTCTCGGGAAACGATTCGGTGAGGTTCTTGCGCACTATCTTCCTGCGGTAACGTATCACGTAGTAGAGGGGATAGTACATTATGTCAGACAGAATGTAGAGCGCCCAGAAGGGGATATACGACAATGCCTTGACAATGAAATATATTAAGTAATACATTTTCGATGTTATTTATTTGACTGTTTTTGCAAAATTACAACTATTTTTTCTCATTAGAGCATGTTTTGGCGCATTACTTCTATATAATTGAACAAAAAAACGTAGCAAAGGTCTCCTTGCTACGTTTCGTTATGGGTTCGGCTTCGCTTGAAGCGTGTATGTTTACAGCCACGGCGCAAGCAGATGGGCGAACCATCCGCGGAACTTCTGCCAGCCGGTACGCTGTGTCTTCCAGTATTCGGGCGTGAGCAGGAAGCTCTTCTTCTTGTCGCGCTCGAACATGTCGTTGAGCTGGCGTGTGGTGCATGGGTCTACGATTACGGCGTTCTCCTCGTAGTCGAAGCGCATGCTTCGTGCATCGAGGTTGGCGCTGCCCACGGTACAGAACTTGCCGTCTACCATTATTATCTTCGTATGGTGGAAGCCCGGGCGGTACACCCATACGTCCACGCCGTGCTTCATCATCTTGTGGGCGTTGTAGAACACGCAGTCGGGCGTGAGCGGAATGTCGCTGCGCTCCGAAATCATCACCTCTACCTTCACGCCGCGCTTCGCCGCCTTGCGCAGCGCCTTCTTTATCTTCGGTATAAGCGTGAAGTAGGGCGTCACTATCTTTATGCTGTCCTTAGCGTTGTTGATGGCTCCGGCGTAGAACGTGCGTATGATGCGGTTCGTAGTGCGCGGTTCGCGGTTGATAATGCCCACCATCTTCTTGCCCGCCGTAGCACAGGTGTCGGGTTTCAGACCCTCGAAGTAGTAGCCGCCGCGCACGCCTCTGTAGTATTTCGCGCCGTGCACGTTCTGCTTTGCGGTCTTGTTCCAGATGCGCAGGAAGATTGCCTGCAGCGTGTTCACCTCGTCGCCGTCGATGCGGCAGTGCATGTCGTGCCATTCGCCTACCTGCTTCGTGCCTTTGATGTAGTAGTCGGCTACGTTCATGCCGCCGGTGTAGGCTATCTGTCCGTCTATTATCACTATCTTGCGGTGGTCGCGGTGCAGCACCTGGTTTATCCACGGAAAGCGCAGCGGACTGAACTCGTATATCTCTATGCCACGCTGGCGTATCGACTTCAGGTGCTTCTTCTTAAGCGGACGGTTGTTGGAGCTGTTGCCGAAGGCGTCGAACAGCGCGCGCACTTCTACGCCTTCCTTCACCTTCTCGGCGAGCAGGTCGAAAAGCATGTTGGCGATCGAGTCGTTGCGGAAGTTGAAGTATTCGAGATGCACGCTGCTGCGTGCCTGGCGAATTGCGCTGAACATGTCGTCGAACTTCTCCTGTCCGTTCATCAATAGCGTAACGGAGTTGTTGTGCGAGAACTTCACGCCTTCTTTCTGCAAGCAGTCTACAATCAGCGAGTCGCTTGTCTGCGCAACCGAATTGCTGAGCCACAGGCAAGCCGTCAATAATACTAACAAATATCTTTTTACCATTTCTCTATATACCAATTTAGTCTGCAAAATTACTCAAATTTAGCCGATGGAACAAAACTTTGAGCGCTAATTGTGTAATATACACCATATATGTGGTTAGAATTTCCACTTTACCTGCAGGTCGATGTCGGTCTTGTGCGACTTGTCTATCTGCTGAAGCGAGCTTGATATGTGGTTGCGGTCGAAGTATTTCGTCGTTCCGGCTTTGCCTATCACGGTCAGGTTTGGGGTTATGTCGGCACGCAGCAGGATGGCGCCGCGCATGCCTTCGCCGAAAAACACGGGGAACGTGAAGTTATAGAGCGTACTGCGCTCGTATGTGTACAGACGCGACTGATAGTCGTCGGTATGGAAGTAGCCTGCGTTGGCTGCAAGCGTGAAGATGCCCAGACGCATAGCCGCCGTCTGTGCAATCATCCAGCCTTTGCTCTCGGTGGGTTCAGAATGGGGTGGGGCGACGCTGGTGTATGCGGCGTCTATCTGTGTCTTTGTGCTCCATGTTCCGCTTTGGTATGCGGCTGAGAGTCGTGCTCTGTGCTCGCTCTTGTCAGCCAACAGCGCCTTTGCGTTGTCGCTTTCCTTGTAGTCTTGCTGTCTTAGGCGCAGTCGGTAGCGGGCTGTCAGCGTCCATCTGTGGTTGGGCTGGTAGCGAGTCTGCAGCATGTTGTCCCATGAGTGCGAGGCTGCTGACACGCGGTAGCGGGGCCACGCATGATAGGCGTAGTCGGTGTATGCCGTTAGGGCGAGTTTCTTGTGCGGTTGCCACGCCACGGCTGCGTACACTCCGTTCTCGTTCTGTATGCGTCCGCCGTCGCTGAATGCAGCGCTGAATAGCGAGTGGTAGCGATAAGAATAATAGCGTTGTATTGCCGTCAGCTGCAGGTTGCTGCAGGCTTGGAAGGTGATGGTGTTGAGCGTAGCCAAAGCGGCTTCACCGTTGATTGCCGTTTCGCCGCTGAAGGCAAAACGATGGTGGGTGTAGGCATAGTACAGGCTTGCGTTGCAGAAGGCCTTGCCTCTCGGCGCATATTTCTGATATACTTGCTTATCGTTCGGCTTCAGCTCGCGGTCGAATGTGGTGTAGAAGGCTGTTGCTCCGATGCGTATGCCGTGTGCCTGCCAGTTGATGTTGCCGCCTGTGGCGAGTTGTGATGTGTTGTGGCGGCGCTCTATCTCGCTCTGTGTGCGGTGGTAGCCGGTGCGCAGCAACGTTTTCACCGTTCCGTCGTCGTTGAGCGTGGCGTCAGTCTTGCGGTACGACACGAACGCCGTCGCGTCAAGATGCTTCGTTATACCTATTGTCGCTGCCGCTCCTTGCAGATAGTAGGCTTCCGATCGTGATGAGTTGGCGGCAATGGCGTTCGTAGGTATCGACATGGTTGCTGCGGCGGTCTTTCCGAGCGTGAATCCCGTGTTCATAGCCAGTCCGAGACCGAGTCGCAGCTTGTATTGTCCGAGCGCTATCGACTTGAACCTGCCGAGTTTTCTAACCAGTACATAGTAGGCATAATGGTCGTAGCCCCATCTGTTGCAGTTGGAGAAGAACGGTTCGCCGGCGTCCTGCGCTCCGGTCAGTCCTGCCTTCACGTAGTCGCCATACTTGAAGCTGTATCTGAACCAGTGCTTGTATTTATAGCCGAGATATCCGTTGCGGTCGCCTTCGCGCTCGTATAGCGGCACCTGCATAGCCGCCACAAGTTCGTTCTTGCCGTGCTTCGCTATCTGTTTCAGCGTGGGAAACTGGCGCTTCTCCGTAGCCTCACTAATGTAGCAGAAGCTCTCTGTCAGTTCTTTGCGAAGCGGATCGAGCGATTCTACAAGTGCCAGTTCGCCCATAGAGCGCAGCGGACGGTAGCGGTCGAGATATTCGGTAAGGTCTTCGCGCTGTTTAGCCGACAGGAAGAAGAGTCGCTGCAAGTCTTCTTCGGTAGCGGTGTTTAGATCGATGGGCGCATCCTCCAGTTCGCAAAGCTGCTCGAACATATCCTCTATGCCACGCTCTTCGATGTCGTCGTAGTCGCATAATTGCTCGAAAAGCGGTGTCCAAACTTTGGACGAGTAGTCTGTGGTTTGCAGCTTACTCTCCTTGGTTTGCTGCGCAAGGCATGGCATACCAAGAATCAGAAGGATGTATATGCAGAGAAATCGACTCATAGATGTTGTTAGGTTGTAGTAGTTATATTATAAAGCTTTTGTAGGAGCCTTCTATTTCTTCTTTTCTTTAGCCTTCTTGCTGCGTTTCCAGAAGAACAGGTCCGACACACGTGTGAAGTCGGTCTTCATGATGAGGCCCAATCCCTGCGTGTTGAGGCTGTTGCGAGTGAAGTATCGGTCGTTTGTCTTGTTGTAGACATTGATGGCGAGGTTGCCGTTCGGGAACAACAGATACTTCATGTCGAAGTCGCCGATGAAGTTGTTGGTTGTGTTCGGGTTGTCGCGATAGCCGAACTGTCCGTTCAGGAGCAGGCGGTTGTTGAGCAGTTTTCCCGAGAGTATGCCTTCGTACTCGGCGTTGTAGAAGCCATCGGTGCCCGTAGATATGTTTGCACCGAAGTTCCAGTTGTTGTTGTTTATGACGCTGCTCAGCAGACTGTTTATCTGCTGGCTGATGGTTCCGCTGAGGAAGCTCTGCATGGCGAGCGATGTCTGGCTGAACTGCTGCGTAGAAGCTCCGTTGTTATTGTCGTTCTGTGCGTAGAAGCGTCCCACGGCGAGCAGGTAGAGCACCTGCTGGTTGGTCTCCTCCTCGGCGTTGAGCAGACTGTATACCATCTGCTTCGCGTCGTTAGACAGCGTAGGCATGTCGAGACTGAACGAAACCTTCGGACTCTCCGGCGTGCCCGTTATGTTCATAAGACAGTTGACGCGTACGTTGTTGTTAGAGAACGAGTTGCCGATGTTAAGGTCGGCAAGGCTCACGCTGTTCAGCACATAAAGCGCGCTCAGGTCGAGCGTAGCGTTGTACGGGTCGCCGCCGAACGCAATCGATCCGCCGCTTAAGAACTCAAAGTCCTTCTTTATGATGTTCTGAATAGTGAGCTTGTACATGCCGTGGTCTACATAGTAGTTGCCATAGAGGTCGAAGGTACCCTTGTTGAAGTACGTAGCGCGCAGCACGCCCTCGCCGTTGAGCTGTATGTAGTCGCCCGTTTTCTCGTCCATGAGAATCTTCAGCGTAGCGTTCGGCGTGCAGTTGATGAGGAAGTTGAGCTTTATGTTTGTGCCGATATCAACAAGATTGTTCTTGTTCTCGTCATCGTCCACATCCACAGAGTCTTTCACCTCGTTAGTGCGCCACTGTATGTAGTCCTGCGACGACAGCGCTCCGTTGTCTGCGGCGTTGTACACCAGGATGCTGTTGCGTTCGGGTGTAGCGTTGACGTCGATGGTCACCTCGCCGCTTCCTCCGCGTATCTTGCACGTGCCGGTGGTGTAGGCTGTGCCGTAGAAGCTCTCGCCGTCGAACGAGTGCGTGTCGTACGCAAGCAGGTTCTGCGCCTCGACGTTGATGTCGTACGTCCAGTTAGAGAAGTTGTGGTGATGCAGTCCGCCCGTCATGATACCGATATTGTTGTGTCGGTCGTAGATAGTGTCGTTGCAGAAGCGTATCTCGTCTGGCAGGAAGTACACCGAGTCGCCACGCAGGGCATACGTGGTGTTGAGTGCTGTGAGGCGCACGCTGCCGTCCACCTTTGCCTTTCCGATGAGGTTTATGTTCTTGAACGCACCCACCACGTTCAGCTTTCCGTTGATGTTTGCGTTGATATTATCCATGAAGCTGTCGCAGAATCCGCTCAGGAACTCTGCTCTTGTGCCCTCAGCCTTGATGCCGAGGTCGATATAGCTGTTGCGTGGCGACACATAGCCGTCGATTATGGTGCGTCGGTCGCCCTCGTCCTTAGCTACGGCGTCGAACTCTATGCGTCCTTCCTCCGAGTTGTATCCGATGTTGGCGAAGAGCGTGCCCATTCGCCCGCCCTCAAACTTGAAGTGGTCTACCTGCAGGTCGGAGTTGATGAGCGGCGCCTTGCCGAACACGCCCGCCAGATAAGCCTTGCCCGACGCCATGCCGTAGAACTCTACGGAGTGGAAGTTGATGAGGTCGAGCACGTAGTTCACGTCCACGTTCTTCAGCTTCACGGTCAGCGAGTCGTCCACGCTGTTCGTAGCCGTGCCGTCGACGCCGATAGCCTGGTTGCCGTGACTCACCTTGAATCCGTCTATATTAAGATGGTTCTTGTAGTAGGTGACGCGTGCCGGATGGATGTGCCACGTAGTGTCGCCGACGGTAGTGCGCGACTCAAGAATGTCTACGTACGCTGTCGATTCGCCCTTCTCGTTCTTGCCGAAGACGGTGCTGGCGTTGAGCACGCCACGCATAGAGCGGCGGGCGTCGTTCTTGAACTCCATCGTGGTGTTCAGATGGTTGTCGAACGCTCCGGCACGCAGTTTCAGCGCAAGCGCCTTGCCCTTTTGCGATATTTTCTTTATGCGTATGTCTGCCTTCAGCGTGTCGCCCGGCGACTCGATGTTGACGTATGCGTCGCGATAGTTGGTGCCGTTGTACGTGAACGACGGCACGTCACACCACAGGTCGATGCTGTTCTGCTTGTCGTCGAGCTCGCCGCTCAAGCTGAGCGGGCGGTGTATCTCAAGAGGCACGCCGAGCAGCTTCTGCAGCCATTCGGTGTTGTGTATGGAAGCGTTGACGGTGAAGTCGTTATGCTCTGTCTGCGGCTTCTTTTCGAGTCCGGGGATGGTAGGCAGCTTGTCGGCAATGAGGTTGAGCACGCTTCTTGCGATAGAGTTGTAGCTGAAGTGTCCGTTCAGATCTATGGTGCCGAAGTCGCTCTTGAGGTTGAGGAAGTGGTTGCCGTCGTCGAATCCTGTCACAACATTGATGTTGCGGATAGAGTAGCAGGAGTCGGCGTTCTGCATCGTGAAGTTCGAGATGTCCACCTGTCCCTCTGCGTTGTTGAGGTTGCTGCCCTTGATGTCGCACACCGTAGAAACCGAGAACTGTGCGTTGTTCCACTTGTTGGTGAGCTTCAGCGCAGAGGGCACGAATGTCTGCACATCGGCGTTCACGCGCAGATGTGGCGCACGGTGGTTGGGCTCGAACAGGCCTTCGATGGTGGCGCGCACGTTCGGGTCGTCGATAGCCATGCTTCCGCTGAGCACCTTATTAATATAGTCGGCCTTAAGGTCGATGTTGCGGTAGGTGTATCCGTTGTAGCAGATGTCGTAGATGCTGCCGCTTGCGCTGACGTTGTCTTTCGAACTGCCCTTAGCGTCTACAGAGAGCGACACGACGCCGGTCTTGTCGGTGCCGAGCAGCTTGTCGAGCGCAAAGTTGCGTGTCTCTACGTGAGCATGCAGCGCCTTCTGCTGCTTTGAAGCCGACAGCTTCACGCTGCCCGGAGCGCAACCCACCACGGCGTTCAGCGACAGGTCGGCGTCGGTGCCGTCGGCTTTGGCGGTGAGCGAGACGTCGCCGAGATTGTGCACGATGGCAGGCAACTCGTTGCTGGTAGCCAACTTGTATACTTTGCTGATAGCGTCGCCCGAAGCGAACAGCTTGCTCACCTCAGCTCGCCAGGTGGTGTGGCGGTTGTGCAGAACATGAGCGTTGGCTTTGAGCACGAAGCCGCGGTCGGCGGTAGAGATGCTCAAGTCGTTCACGTTCAGACTGCTGCCCGTGCCGTTGAAGTCGATGCTGAGCGCAAGAGGCATGTCGAGATTGCGCAGTTTTGGCACGAAACAGGCTACGTCGCTCGGCGTTATGCGCGGTGCGTTCAGACTGCCTTCGAAGCGCAGCGTCTGCATGTCGGGCTTGTCGCCCTTCATGCTGTACGTAGCCACGATGCGCTTGCTCTCCACTACCGACTCAGGCAGCTCCAGACGAAACTTCTCTATCTTCGCCCCGCTGCGGCTTACCACGGCGTTGAGCGCAAGACGGCGCAGCGCGAAACCACAGCGCTCGTTCAGCGAGAGGCGTTTCACCTTCACGTTAAGCGAGTCGTTAGTGATGCGGTTCACTATGAAATGGGCGCTGATGTTGCGCGCCTCGATGTCGTCGGGCGAGAAGCGCTGCGGTTCGGAAGCACGCGAAAGCACACGGTAGCGCACCGAACTGTTGCGGATAATGAGCGAGTTGATTTGCAGGTTGATAGGCGTCTGCTGCTTCGTGGTGTCCTTAGAGGCGAGCGAGTCTATCACAAACTGGAAGTTGGGCTTCGCCTCTGGCGTAGCCTTGTAGAGATTGGCGTTGAGGCCGAAGAACTGTGCGGATGTAATCTCTATCTGTCCGTTGGCAAGTGCCAACAGGTTTATCTTCACCGAGATGCGCGACACGTTGAGCATCTGCTTCTTCTGCTGGTCGAGCATCTGCGAGTCGTCGATGATGATGCGGTTGATGAATCCGAGGTCGACACGTCCGACGCTCACCTTCGTGCCCAACTTTTCAGACAATACGCCACTTACACACTCCCCGATAGCGTTCTGTATGAAGGGAATGTGCAAAAGGGTTACAATTGCGAGATACAGGCCGGCGATGGCCCATACTATTATCTTGATAGTGCGTTTGAACACGTGCGGAATCTATAGTTTGTCGTTGTTGAATAGGTTACAAAATTACGTAAAATCATTGACAATGGCAAATAAAAGCGCTGAAAAACCCTATTACGTCTCTATTTTATATCATCGTGCTCCGAACGGAATCTGATCGGACGGCGAACGGAATCTGATCGGACGGCGAACGGAATCCGATCGGACGGCGAACGGAGAACGATGACTTAAGCTTAGAGGTTATACGCTTTGTAGTCAAGCGGCGTATGGTCTGCCACAGGCTTCACCTCGCAAATCGCTGTATTTGCAAACTCTATATAGCATATTTGTGACTTTTAAACGCTTACCGTTCAAAAACTAATTGCGAGTGAAAATAAAAGAGTACATTTGTTTTCTGAATCCGCTTATTTTTGTTAATTTTGTAGGAAAATTCCGTGCGTCGTCGAATCTGACCTATTGGCGGCGTTAAATAACGTGGAATATTCTTATAATCTATAAATATTTTATGGCAAATGTAATTAAGTTACGCAAGGGCTTGAACATTAACCTCAAGGGAAAGGCTGCACGGCAGAAGTTCTCTTCGGGCAAGTGTGCTCAGTACGCTCTTGTACCTGACGACTTTGTAGGCATGACTCCTAAGGTTGTCGTTCGCGAGGGCGACAAGGTGAAAGTCGGCGACGCGCTGTTTGTCAACAAGAAGCAGACAGACGTGAAGTTCGCCTCACCAGTGAGCGGAGTAGTGTCGGCAGTAGTCAGAGGCGACCGCCGCAAGGTATTGCGCGTGGTTGTAGACGCTGACAAAGAGCAGCAGTATGTAGACTTCGGTCAGAAACAAGTGGCTTCGCTCGACGGCGACGCCGTAGTGAAGGCTCTGCTTGAGGCCGGCTTGTTCGGCTACATCAACCAGCTTCCCTACGCTGTGTCGACCACTCCCGACCAGAAGCCGCGCGCCATCTTCGTGAGCGCATTGCGCGACATGCCGCTTGCCGGCGACTTCGAGTACGAACTCGAGGGCAACGAACGCGATTTCCAGACCGGTCTGTCGGCTCTCGCAAAGGTAGCCAAGACCTATCTCGGCATCGGCGCACAGCAGACAAGCGCTGCTCTCACAGGGGCTAAGGACGTAGAGGTGACAGTGTTCGACGGTGCTTGCCCGGCAGGCAACGTAGGCGTGCAGGTGAACAACATCGCTCCCGTGAACAAGGGCGAGGTGGTTTGGACCGTAGACCCCACAGCCGTTATCTTCTTCGGCCGTCTGTTCAACACCGGCAAGGTAGACCTGCGCCGCCTCGTGGCAGTAGCAGGCAGCGAGATCACAGCTCCGGCTTACACCGAGGCACTCGTTGGTCAGCCTATCTCTACGCTCGTTGAGGGCAAGCTCGCAAAGACCGAGCACGTACGCCTCATCAACGGTAACCCGCTCACCGGACGCAAGTGCACGGCAGCCGACTTCGTAGGCGGACACACATCAGAGATTACAGCCATCCCCGAGGGCGACGACGTAGACGAGATGCTGGGCTGGATTCTTCCGCGCACCAACGACTTCTCTGTCAATCGCAGCTACTTCTCTTGGCTCTTCGGCAAGAAGAAGGAGTACACCCTCGACGCACGCGTCAAGGGTGGTGAGCGCCACATGATTATGAGCGGCGAGTACGACAAGGTGCTCCCGATGGACATCTACGGCGAATACCTCATCAAGGCAATCATCGCAGGCGACATCGACCGCATGGAGCAGCTCGGCATATACGAGGTGGCACCGGAGGACTTCGCCCTCGCCGAATTTGTTGACTCTTCGAAGCTCGAACTGCAGCACATCGTGCGCCAGGGTCTCGACATGCTTCGCAAGGAGAACGCATAAGTTTAATTTAATTACAAAGAGAAAAGTATGAATTTTCTGAGAAAATATCTTAATAACGTCAAGCCGAACTTCGAGCCAGAAGGAAAGCTCCATGCTTTCCGCAGCTTGTTTGACGGCTTCGAGACTTTCCTGTTTGTACCCAACCAGACATCGAAGACCGGCGTAAATATCCACGACGCCATCGACTCGAAGCGTATCATGAGCTTCGTTGTCATCGCGTTGCTCCCGGCTCTGCTGTTCGGTATGTACAATGTAGGATTCCAGAACTATAAGGCAGCAGGCGCTCTCGCCGACGCTTCCTTCTTCTCAATGTTCCTCTACGGAGCATTGCAGGTGCTCCCGAAAATCATCGTCAGCTACGTTGTGGGCCTCGGCATCGAGTTCGCATGGGCACAGTGGAAAGGCGAGGAGATTCAGGAGGGCTTCCTCGTGTCGGGCATCATCATTCCGCTCATCATCCCCGTTGGCTGTCCGCTTTGGGCGCTCGCCATCGCAGTGGCTTTCGCCGTTGTAATCGGTAAGGAGATCTTCGGCGGAACAGGTATGAACATCTTCAACGTAGCGCTTATCACACGCGCGTTCCTCTTCTTCTCTTATCCTACGAAGATGTCGGGCGACGCAGTATGGGTGGCTAACGACACAATCTTCGGCTTGGGTAACACACTGCCCGACACCTTCACCTGCGCAACTCCGCTCGGCGAGATAGCACAGGGCGTGGCTTCAAACGCAAGCCTCGCAGACATGGTGTTCGGCTTCATCCCCGGCTCAATCGGTGAGACAAGCGTCATCGCCATCGCTATCGGTGCCGTCATCCTGCTCTGGACCGGCATCGCTTCTTGGCGTACAATGCTCAGCGTGTTCGTAGGCGGTGCTGCCACAGCATACATCTTCGAGGCTCTCGGCATGACTCCTATCGCTTGGTACGAGCACATCGTGCTCGGCGGCTTCTGCTTCGGTGCAGTCTTCATGGCTACCGACCCCGTTACATCGGCTCGCACACAGTGCGGACAGTACTGGTACGGCGCTATCATCGGCATCGTTGCCGTTATCGTACGCGTAATGAACCCGGGTTACCCAGAAGGCATGATGCTCGCCATCCTCTTCATGAATATGTTCGCTCCGCTCATCGACTACTGTGTAGTGCAGAAGAACATCTCTAAGCGAATGAAACGTTTAACCAACAAATAACACACTCGGAATATGGAAGAAACAAAGAAGAAAGGATTCAACACCAGTTCGAATTCTTATACAATATTATATTCTGTAGTTATCGTCGTTATCGTGGCATTCTTGCTGGCGTTCGTGTCTTCATCGCTCAAGCCGCAGCAGGACGAGAACGTGGCTCTCGACAAGAAGACGCAGATTCTCGCTGCGCTCAACATCCGCGACATCGACGGTGCTGAGGCCACCAATATATATAATAAGGTGGTGACAGCCGACAAGATTATCGACCGCAACGGCGAGGAAGTGGAGAAGGGCGAGCAGGGCGGCACAAAGGCTGGCTTCCGCTGCAACAGCGCTTCGATGAAGGAAGGCAAGCTCGCGCTCTACGTATGCAACGTAGAAGGCGAGACAAAGTATGTCATCCCGGTTTACGGTATGGGTCTTTGGGGCGGCATCAACGGCTACATCGCGCTCAACGCCGACAAGCAGACCGTTTACGGTGCCTACTTCAACCACGAAGGCGAGACAGCAGGTCTTGGCGCAGAAATCAAGGACTCGCGCGCTTGGCAGAACCAGTTCAAGGGCAAGCACGTCTTCGCTGAAGGCAAGGACGGCGTGGCTCTCTCTGTAGTGAAGAAGAACGAGGTGACAGACCCGTCTACACAGTGCGACGCCGTAACCGGCGCTACACTCACATGTAACGGCGTGAGCGACATGCTCAAGAATTGCCTCGGCGAGTACACAAAATTCTTAACATCTAAATAAGGAGGAGAAATAAGATTATGAGTTTGTTTTCAAAAGAGAATAAGGCAGCTTTCACCAATCCTCTGAACCTCGACAACCCTATCCTCGTTCAGGTGCTCGGCATCTGCTCGGCGCTCGCTGTTACATCGCAGCTCAAGCCGGCTATCGTGATGGGTCTTGCCGTAACGGTGATTACAGCCTTCGCAAACGTGATTATCTCAATCATCCGCAACACAATCCCTAACCGCATCCGTATCATCGTGCAGTTGGTAGTGGTTGCAGCTCTTGTTACCATCGTAAGCCAGGTGCTGAAGGCTTTCGTCTACGACGTGAGCGTAGAGCTCTCGGTATACGTAGGTCTTATCATCACCAACTGTATCCTCATGGGTCGTCTTGAGGCGTTCGCTATGCAGAACAAGCCTTGGCCGTCGTTCCTCGACGGTGTGGGCAACGGTCTGGGCTATGCCTACATCCTCGTTGTGGTAGGCGGTCTGCGCGAGCTTCTCGGTCGTGGCACGCTCCTCGGCTTCCAGATTATCCCGCAGTGCGTTTACGACGCAGGCTACATCAACAACGGTATGATGACAATGCCGGCTATGGCGCTCATCCTGCTCGGTTGCGTGATATGGGTTCACAGAGCATACTTTTTCAATGAAAAATAATGTTGAATGATGAATTTTGAATTTTGAATTGTCGGCTTCGCCGATTTTGAATTATTCAATTTTGAATTCATAACTCAAAACTGATAAACTCAAAATGCGCGCAGCGCATAATTCAAAACTCAAAACTCAAAACTCACAATTAAACAATGGAACATTTAATAAGTCTTTTCTTCCGGTCCATCTTCGTGGACAACATGATATTCGCCTTCTTCCTCGGCATGTGCTCGTTCCTTGCCGTGTCGAAGAACGTGAAGACATCATTGGGATTGGGTCTTGCCGTTACGTTCGTGTTGCTCGTTACCGTGCCTGTCGACTATCTGTTGCAGACAAAGGTGCTCGGCCCGGACTGCTTGGTTGAGGGTGTAGACCTTTCCTACTTGAGTTTCATCCTCTTCATCGCTGTCATCGCAGGTATTGTGCAGCTGGTGGAGATGATTGTCGAGAGATACTCGCCGTCGCTCTACGCAGCTTTGGGTATCTTCCTTCCGCTTATCGCCGTTAACTGCGCCATCATGGGTGCTTCGCTCTTCATGCAGCAGCGCATCAACCTCGACCCGTCTAACACACAGTACATCGGCAGCGTTGTCGACGCTGTTGTTTACGCTTTGGGTAGCGGTATCGGTTGGACACTCGCCATCGTTTCAATGGGTGCTATCCGCGAGAAGCTCCAGTACAGCGACGTGCCAAAGCCTCTGCAGGGTCTCGGCATCACGTTCATCACTGTAGGCCTCATGGCTATGGCTATGATGTGCTTCTCTGGTCTTAAAATCTAATAAGGAGGACTCAACACTATGAATACATCATTTATATTTGCAAGTATCGGAGTGTTCCTTATCGTGATACTCCTCTTGGTTGTCATCCTTCTCGTGGCTAAGAAGTTCCTCAGCCCGAGCGGCAATGTCAACATCGAAATCAACGGCGACAAGACCATCAACGTGCCGCAGGGCTCTTCGTTGATGACTACGCTCAACGAGAACGGCATCTTCCTGCCTTCTGCATGTGGCGGTAAGGCAAGCTGCGGACAGTGTAAGGTGCAGGTGCTTGAGGGTGGCGGCGAGATTCTTGACTCGGAGAAGCCCCACTTCACACGCAAGCAGATAAAGGACAACTGGCGTCTGGGATGCCAGTGCAAGGTGAAGTCGGACATGAAGATCAAGGTGCCCGATTCGGTTATGGGTGTTAAGGAATGGGAGTGCGAGGTTATCTCGAACAAGAACGTTTCTTCATTCATCAAGGAGTTCAAGGTGGCTCTGCCTCCAGGCGAACACATGGACTTCGTTCCTGGTTCTTACGCTCAGATCAAGATTCCGGCATACGACTGCATCGACTACGATAAGGACTTCGACAAGGATCTTATCGGCAAGGAGTATATCGGCGCATGGGAGAAGTTCAACATCTTCTCGCTCAAGGCTCACAACCCGGAGCCTACAGTGCGTGCCTACTCAATGGCAAACTATCCGGACGAGGGCGACATCATCACGCTTACCGTGCGTATCGCCACAACTCCGTTCCTGCCACGTCCGCAGGTGGGCTTCCAGAACGTACCGACCGGTATCGCTTCGTCGTACATCTTCTCACTGAAGCCGGGCGACAAGGTGATGATGTCAGGTCCTTACGGCGACTTCCACCCGAATTTCACTTCAGGCAAGGAGATGATCTGGATCGGTGGTGGTGCTGGTATGGCTCCGCTGCGCGCTCAGATCATGCACATGACAAAGACGCTGCACACTACCGACCGCGAGCTCCACTTCTTCTACGGCGCACGCGCTCTCGGCGAGGCGTTCTTCCTTGAGGACTTCTGGGAGTTGGAGAAGGAGTTCCCGAACTTCCACTTCCACCTTTCGCTCGACCGCAAGGACCCCATTGCAGATGCTCAGGGCGTGAAGTACTACGAGGGCTTCGCTGTAAACTGCATCCGCGACACCTACTTGAAGGATCACGAGGCACCGGAGGATTGCGAGTACTACCTCTGCGGACCTCCAATGCTCATCAAGACCGTTACCGACTACCTCGACTCGCTCGGCGTAGACCCGGAGAGCATCATGTACGACAACTTCGGATAATCAATCCTTATGTTTATACTTACAAAAAAGCCGCTGACAACAGTCAGCGGCTTTTTTGTTGCTCTTTTCAATGCCTAAATAGCTTTTCAGCTGCACTTGCCCTTACGCTCACAGTATCTCTCACACTGCGAGCAGATGTCGTAGCCGAGCATAGCGCCGAGCATGAAGTCTTCTTCGGGCGTGAGCAGGTTGAGCGGTCGTGTCACAATCATGCGTATGGCGTTAAGGCACTCCTCTCTGCCGAAATACAGGTTCAGGCGGTCGTTGCCAACGGGCTGTATGACGTATTTTATGTTCTGGCTTTCCAGTCGGCGTATGGCAAAGTCCTCGTATTTCTTGTTGAACGTGAAGAGCACCATACGGCGCACTCCCTTCTTGTATTCGTAGATATGGTTCATCAGAACCTTCATGTCTACTGGTAAAATTGTGGATTGCTGCATGATTGCGAACTTTAATAATTGATTGTAAGAGTGAGAACTTATAGCGTGTGGTTTAGAGGCATGGCTTTATCTCAGCCACCCAAACGTCGATGCGCTCGTCGGTCTTGTCGTCTTCGTTCACCTCGTCGAGCGCCAGTCCGACGAACTTGCCGTCTACCACCGATTCCGAATCGTCGAACGTATAGTCGTCTGTAGCTACGGCTCCTATGACGTTGGCGCCAGCCGCCTTAACGGCATTGTATAGCTCAGCCATACCGCCCACGAATGTGTCGGGGTACGACTCCGAGTCGCCACAGCCGAAGAGAGCCACTGTCTTGCCGCTGAGGTCGGCGCCCTTAAGAGTCTTTATGCCGTCGTACCAGTCGTCCTGCATCTCGCCTGCGCCCCATGTAGACGTGCCGAGAATAAGGTTTTCGTTGTCGGCGAGAACGCTCGCGTCGAGGTCAGTCACGTTGATAACGTTGTCCACGCCCAGTTTGGCTCCTATTCTGCCAGCCAGGTCTTCGCAGGTGCCGGTGCTTGTGCCGTAGATGATAACAGTTGTTTTCATAATCTTAGTTGTTTTTTATTTGTAAATGTATGGTTAAAGAATTTGGTTTTATCACCGCTGCAAAATTAGCTTGCTTCCGACTTTTACGCAATACCTAAATTCTATGATTTTGAAAACCGCAAGGCTCTAATCTGTTTCTTACTATAATCTATTCTTTTCTCTGCAATAATGCTTAGAGTTGTAAAAATGTAATAAAAAAGTGGCATAATTATGTTAAAAATGGCGCAAAGACAGTATCCTTTTTTCTGTTCTGATAGAAAAACCTACTTTTGTGACATCAAAATGTCTATGAAACCAATATTTTGAGCTGACCAGACAGTTCACGGATGTGAATAAAGGAGCGGAGTCGAAATGCTAAACGAGTAGAGTTATAAAAAAAAGAATTATATGAAAAACAGTAGAATCGCTCGCACGGCAGCAGTTGCGGCTGTGTTGTTCGCGACAATCGGCGCTAATGCGCAATCAGAAGCAGGCAGTAAGTCGATACCTCTGCACGTTGAGACTTCGTTGGGCGCTTGTACACCCAGCAATAAGGTGTTGCCGCTCGATGTTAATGTCGACTTGAACTATACGTTTGCCAAGAGATTCTCGCTTCATGCCACAACAACCACTTCGTATTTCATGCCAAAGAATGGCGCAACGAACGACTACAATCGCGCTACGAATCTGGGTGGAGGCTTAGGCTACGTTTTTCTTCCTGAGAAGGACGACAAGCTTGGCGATTTCGAGTTGCGTGCGTTTGTTACGACATCCGTTGGAAGCTCCGACTTCAAGAACACCTCCTATAATGTTGGCGTTCATTGGTTTGGACACACCGAGAAGCACCGTCTTGTGCCTACGGTAGGTGTGGGATACACTCTCAGAGATTTTTCGGCTAAGGGTATGAAGAATATCAATGGCGCCTATTTCTCTTTGGGATTGAGATTTTAAGGGCTTTAGAGGCGTATAAGTTTTAAAAAGGATATCCGCATGACTTCTCTAAAAAAAAGCCATGCGGATTTTTATTGTTGTTGTTTGGTGAAAATATAAAATGCGGCAATGGTTTAGTATTTGTTTCCTTTCGTTCTGTTGCAATCACGGCAAAGCATTTGGCAGTTGTCTGCAACAGTTGTTCCGCCTTTGCTCCACGGCTTAATGTGGTCGGCTTCCATTTCTTCGAGTTCAAAGTGCTTGCCACAATGAGGGCAAACGCCTTTTTGGCGTTCGTATGCCTCACGCTTTTGCTTTTTATCGAAGATGCGGAATGAGAGGTCGCGCAAATCGTCGCTTAACACATAGCGGTAGATGCCCGATTTTTTCAAAATCTCGTCATCTTCCATTAGTTTGCCGATTCTCTTCTCAAGTTCGTTGGGATCAACATCCTTGGTGCTGAAACTGTCGTACATCTCGCCCCAATCCAATCCCTTCATCTCCTTGCGATACTTGGTGAAGGTCTTTTTCACCCACGTGATAATCTGCAAATAGTAATTCCACATTTTCTCGACATTAGGGTCTTTCTGATGCAATGCCATATATTGGTCAATCGGGTTTGCGCCATTTATTCCGTCGTGACGTGCAGCCCAGGCGAGTATGGTTTCAAGATACTCTTGTCTGATTGGCGTACCTTTCATGTAGTTCTGTCCTATTGCATAAGCCGGACATTGGTTCTTGCTGAAGTATCGGCGTGCGTCGCTAATGAAAGGTCCGGTATATACGGCGTTGCGAAGCTCTTGTTCGAGCAGTCTTTCGCCGGCAATGTTTATCACTCTAAACCAGTCGAGCTTTTCCTTGTCTGTTCCTGTGCAGAAGTAGACCATCAGTTCGTAATTGAGAAACTTTTCTTTTTCTTCTTCTGTTAGATTGGTGTAATATAAAACATCACGTTCGTCGATTGTTATATGAAAGGCATGTTCCCAATAGTAGCCGCAGACGGATAGTGTGCGCTGTTGTCCGTCTATCATCTCGTAGCTACCATCTTCGCAAACGCTCCAATACATGATGTTCAGCGGAAAGCCTTTGAGAATAGTCTGTATTACGGCTTGCTGTTGTTTTGTATCATATCTGAACTCACGCTGATATGGTGGGCGTATGTTCAGCTTGCCGTTATAGGCGTACACTCCTTTTTCGGGGTCGTTGAGATACCCTTTTAAAAGGTCGCGAATTTTTATGTATTTAGGTTCTATTACCATTTTTTCTATTCTTATTGTTCTGATTGTTTTCTTTTCTGTATGAACACCCTTGCGTATGTGTTCTTTCCGTTTATCAGTGGGCGTGCATCCTTTTCGCCTTTAAACGGAATGCCTACGATGTCGGGATTATAGCCTGCAGATGCGCTCATTCCGAGAATGTCGAATTGTTCCGGACTGTATTTGTCGAGGAATGTAATAGGCACACCCATTACGCCGTCGAAATCGCAAGGAATATCGGCGGTTTTATTGATGTTGATAGCATCGTAGTTGTCGTAAGTGGGGTATTCTTTTGGTGAATATGTCTTGTAAAGAGGCAGATTGTCGTGGCGTTCTTTATAATCGAGATTTGTGAACCATGTAACGCCTGATACACGTATCATGCCTTTACGATGGTCGCCAGCTGTAGCAACATCTTCATACGAAGAAATGAAATGTCCTGCATTTCCTTTAAATCCAAAACCAAGCCATATTTTGTTGTCTCTTATTATTGCTGTCCGGTAAAACACAAAAGAGCATAAAAATCCTCCCCGAAGCCCCGTA
>OBAI01001006.1_pt1 | contig 24199 bp, 20 predicted proteins | sample 1517461 | NCBI WGS metagenome assembly OBAI01 (sample SAMN04571696, study PRJEB22368) | human gut metagenome | biome: human gut; material: stool | host: Homo sapiens | place: Luxembourg | collected 2012-06-29
AAAGTAAATCCCGTAACGCTGACTTCATACTCATCGCCCGTAAGGGCGATACCACAACCCTCGGCCTGAAAGGCCGTCAAACTTACGAACCCTCCGGCCCATAGGGCCGGTCCATCTTAAGAACCTTTCGCGCCCAAAGGGCGCGGGGCCGCTGCGCGGCCCTTTACAGCGAGAATCCGTTTGTCTCGTCTCCCGGCTTATCCAGCCGGCGGGCGATATCGTCATAGGTCTGGGAGAGCTGGTAGACCACAATGTCCATGGTGGTACGGATGGTGGCGGGGTCGAAGTTTTCCGGACGGGTGGTGAAGGTGACGTCCAGGAATACATTTTCATCGGAGCCGATGGAATATTTCACGATGGCATGGTGGGCATTGAGGTCGTTCAGGAAGGCAAGGAAGGTCTTTCTGGCGGGGCCCTTGGGGGCAGTGCCCAGATGGATCCGGAGGAGGGTGTACATGCTGTTGTCCGTAATGACAGCGGCAACCAGCTTATGATGCTTTCCGGCGGGAATGGCGGTCATGAAAACGATGGTGTCGTAGGAATCATGGGTTTCCTGGCGGCGGAAGAAATTGAGCCCTTCGTCTTTCATGTATTTTTCAAACATATCGGCTTTTACATTTTTTGTGCGGTTTCCCTGAGGGAACGGAATGGTATTTTCAGACATAGGACGCCTTTCTGCGCAGCTTCTGCGCTTTCGGGAAACAGCCTGGTAAGGACTGCCGGATTTCATTGGTATGAAACCGGACTCTATCAATGCATAGGTGCTTTCCCGGTCATGGTAAATGGAATGATGATATTTGTATTATACAAGAAACAGGGCGAATAGGAAACGGGCAGGGACAAAACGGGGCATTTTGAAATCTTGTCAAGAGGTACCAAAGAAGCTGGCACTCTATATAAACAATTTCTATAGCAGGGCGGAAAGGGAGAGGAAAAATAGAGGATGAGTCAATTTTTTTATGATGAAAAGTGAAGGGGCTGTTTCGGGAAGGCCCATGAAATCTATTATGCTGATAAATCATACAGGCGCATCATTATGATTTTATGTAAAGAATGGCAGAATCATTGCTAATCTAATTAAGTGATGAGTAATCCTATTTTCAATGATATAATTAGATAGGTTTATACTGTTTGAGAAAAGGGGCTTTTTCCGTGAAAACCGGGGTTATAATGGTGCCATCAAAAGAAACGCCGGGGCTTCCACGGACGAAGCATTCCCCGGGATGACAGAAATTTTAAGAAATGTGGTGATTTATATGGACTTAATGATGCTTCCTGAATTTGTTAAATTAGCCCTCTTTATGTTGGCCGTGTTTATTTCCAATATCGTACAGGCTTTGACCGGCTTTGCAGGAGTCATGCTCTCCATTCCGCCAACCATTCTTCTCTATGGACCGGATATGGCCAAAGCAGTCATTAATGCCATCTGCTGGCTGGTGTGCGCACTCCTGATGTATCAGAACCGTCAGTACATCAACCCGAAGGAACTGCTCCGCATTGTGGTATTCATGCTGGTGGGCATGGCCATCGGCATTCACCTTTACAACGTGGTGAATCCCCAGATTCTGGTACCTCTTTACGGCGCCATTATCGTAGGGGCAGCGCTGAAGAGCCTGATTTTCAAACAGAGCGCTTCCGCCCTGCCGAACTGGATTGCCATCCCCGTTCTTCTGGGAGCCGGTGTCATTCATGGCATGTTTGCTTCCGGCGGAGCCCTGCTGGTGGTATACCTGGTAGCCACCTTCCGGGATAAGGATTCCTTCCGCGCCAATGTGGCTTCCGTGTGGACCATTCTGAACCTGGTACTCATGTTCAACGATTATGAAAAAGGCCTTTACAATACGGAATTCTTTGAACTCCTGGGTCTGGGCGTGATTCCTCTGGTCATTGCCATCTATCTGGGAAATAAAATTCACGATATGATCAACCAGAAAATGTTCAACCGCGTCACCTACTGCCTCCTTTTGGCAGCAGGCAGCATGATCCTCATCTGATACTCTCTTTTGAAAAGGGCTGTGAAAAAATGGTCATCATTTCTTCATAGCCCTTTTTTATGACCGCCCCATGATGACAGGCAGCCTGCCTGCTGCATACCATGGGAGAGTGAGATTTCTCCACTTTGTGGAGACTCTGCATAGAGTCTCCAAGTTAGCCGAAGTTGGCCTCTAGCCTGCACAATAAGAGGCTTTCCTATTGGCGGCTGACCGGCTTCGGTCGAAATGCCGACAGGATGGTGCGGCGTTTCTGTCATTTGAGGCGTGAGATTTCTCCACAGTCTCTTTTGGGCATGAAAAAAGAGGCAGTGAAGAAATGAGGAACACTTCTCCGCTGCCTCTTTGACTTACCGTCCTTCCATCATTTTCCGGATCCGTTCTCTCCGCATCCTGGCGGCTGCTTCATCCACGATAATGTGGTGGCCCGAGGCGGTGACGAATTCCGCTTTGGGAGGCGCCGCCTTTTTATCATTGTACAGGGCGTAATCAAAACCTGCGCCTAAAGCGCAGCTGGCGCAGTCCCTGCCGCTGGCGCCCCGCCACATGCGGTAGAGGCTGTAGCCGAACCAGCCGGCAATGGCTGCTGTAATCGGTATAGTTAACAGGGTACCCATGATGGTCCTCCTTTTATGATAATATTTCTCAAGTAAATTATACCATAAAAAGGGAAAGGGGAAAACTAAGATAGCTTTGCGGCTTGCCTGAAGCAGGCTTCAGCCTTTTATAATAAGAACAGCTTTCCTGCTGCGCCTGGGGAAGGAGCCTTCCTCTCCTTCTTCATGGACTGTCATCAAAGGGGCGGTGGATGGTATAATAATGAAATGAATAGAAACCGCCCTCGTTCCTTCCGGCTGGCGCCGGAAGTCTTGCGGATCAGTATTTCTAAAGAATGGAGAAACCTATGGTAACAGAAGAATTACAGAAGAAACAGGATCATCTGGAAGCATATCTGAAACAGCTGGGCAGCGTGGTGCTGGCCTTTTCCGGCGGCGTGGACTCCACCTATCTCATGCATGAGGCCAGGAAGGTGCTGGGGGACAGGGCCATGGCAGTCACCATGAACCTGGCGTCGGTACCGGAAAGGGAAGTGGCAGACGCCATTGAATACTGCCGCAGGGAAGGCATCCGGCAGGAAGTGGTGAAAATGGACCAGTTCGGCATTGAAGGATTTGCAGAAAATCCTTCGAACCGCTGCTATCTCTGCAAACATTTCCTTTTCAGCTCCCTTAAGAAAATCGCGGAAAAGGAAGGCTTTGCCTATGTCATCGACGGCACGAACCTCAATGATGCCTCCCAGTACCGGCCGGGGCTCAAGGCCCTTGGGGAACTTGGCATCAGGAGCCCTCTCCGTCATGCCGGCCTCTATAAGGCAGATATCCGTGCCCTGTCTAAAGAAGCGGGTCTTCCCACCTGGAGCAAACCGTCCTTTGCCTGCATGGCTACCCGTTTCCCCTATGGAGAAACCATTACAGAGGACAAGCTCTCCATGGTGGAAAAAGCGGAAGATTTTCTTTTCTCCAAAGGCTTCAAGCAGTTCCGGGTGCGGCTTCATGAAGGAAATCTGGCCCGCATCGAAGTACTGCCTGAGGATTTGTGGAAACTTTTCCGCATCCACGAGGAAGTGGTGCGCACCTTCCACAGCCTGGGCTTTGCCTATGTCACCATGGACCTTCAGGGCTACCGCATGGGCAGCATGGACGAAGTGCTGTAAGGGCCGCCTTCGGCGGCCCGGGTTCTTAAGATGGACCGGCCTGACGGCCGGAGGGTTCTTAGGTTTGACGGCCCTTTGGGCCGAGGGTTGTGGTAGCGGCTTCGCCGCAGATTTTATAGAGAATCCTCACTGCTTTGCGGAGCTCCATTCCGGTGGATGGGGTTACCGGCGGATAGCGGTCAGCGGATAGCCGACAGCGGTCATTACCGGCCCGCCAGCCCCACCCATTATTGTTATTGATGTACTACATATAAAGGATTTCATCATGGATATGAAAGATATACTGCAGAAGGTAGCCTCCGGCGCCCTGCGCCCGGAAGAAGCGGAGGCGCTTCTACGGAAAAATCCGGCAGACCGGCCCTATGAAGAAATGGGATTTGCCAAGCTGGATACAGACAGAAAGGCCCGGTCCGGCTTTGCGGAAGTGGTATACTGCCAGGGTAAGTCTGACGCTTTTATCGGTCAGATTTTTAAGAAACTCTATGAAGCGGAAGGGGAAGTCTTCGGCACTCGGGCTTCTCCTCACCAGTATGAACTGGTGAAGAAAGTACTGCCTTCCATTTCCTATGATCCTATTTCCCGTATTCTGAAACAGGAAAAGGAGAAGGACCACATAGGATGCATTGCGGTCTGTACCGGCGGCACCGCTGATATATCGGTGGCGGAAGAAGCGGCCCAGACGGCAGAATACTTCGGCAGCCATGTGGAACGGATTTATGACGTAGGGGTCAGCGGCATCCACCGGCTCCTGTCCCAGGAGGAACGGGTGCGCAAGGCCAGCTGCGTCATTGCAGTGGCCGGTATGGAAGGGGCCCTGGCCTCGGTCATCGGCGGGCTGGTGCGAAATCCGGTGATTGCAGTGCCCACGTCAGTGGGGTATGGCGCCAGTTTCCACGGCCTCTCTGCCCTCCTGACCATGATTAATTCCTGTGCCAACGGCATAGTGACCGTCAACATAGACAATGGATTCGGTGCCGGTTATGTGGCCACCCAGATCAACAGACTGGCAGAAAGGGGAAAAGTGTAAATGGGAAAATCATTATATCTGGAAGCAGCCTCCGGCATTGCGGGGGATATGTTTGTGGCAGCCCTGCTGGACCTGGGAGCGGACCGGAAAGCGCTGGATAAAGCGCTTTCTTCCATTCCAGCCAAAGGCTTTACGGTGGAAATCGGAAGGGTGCAGAAAGCAGGCATTGACTGCTGCGATTTTAACGTGATTCTGGACAAAGAACATGAAAATCACGACCACGACATGGCCTATCTCTATGGCCCCCTGCCGGAAGCAAGGGAAGCGGTTCATGAAGAACACCATCACCATCATGAGGAAGAAGGTCACCATCATGAGGAGGAAGAGCACCACTGCCACTGCCATGAAGAAGGCCATCATCACGAAGAGGAAGAGCACCACTGCCACTGTCATGAAGAGGGCCATCATCACGAGGAAGAAGAGCACCACTGCCACTGCCATGAAGAAGGTCACCATCATGAGGAGGAAGAGCACCACTGTCACTGTCATGAAGACCATCACCATCATGACCATGGAGAAGGGCACCATCATCATGAACACCGCCATCTGAAAGATGTGGAAGCGGTCATTGACGGCACGGACATGACCGAATCTGCCAGGGCTCTGGCAAAGAAGATTTTCCGCATTGTGGCAGAGGCGGAATCCAAAGCCCACAACCTTCCCATCGAGGAAGTCCATTTCCATGAAGTGGGAGCCATCGACTCCATTGTGGATATCATTTCCGCTGCCGTGTGTTTTGACAGCCTCCATATCAAAAATGTGATTGTACCGAAACTTTCAGAAGGCAGAGGCACTGTCCGCTGCCAGCACGGTGTACTTCCGGTGCCTGTGCCGGCTACGCTGAACATTGTCACCGCCTATCACATGCCCCTGGAAATCATGGACGCCAAAGGGGAATACGTGACCCCCACCGGCGCTGCCATCGCGGCGGCCCTGGCCACCTCCCATGAGCTGCCTGCCTCCTTCACCGTTCTGAAAACAGGCCTGGGCGCAGGAAAAAGGGACTACAAGGAACGGACCAATATCCTCCGGGCCATTCTCATTGATGAAGCAGAAGGACCCTGGGAAAAAGACCAGGTCGTGAAGCTGGAAAGCGATATCGACGACGCTTCCGGCGAAGTGCTGGGTTATACCATGAAAAAACTGATGGATGCCGGCGCCCTGGACGTCCATTTCACCCCTATCTACATGAAAAAGAACAGACCGGCCTATGAACTCACGGTGATCTGCAGGGAAGACAGGAAAGAAGCCATGGAAAACATCCTCTTTTCTGAAACCACCACCATCGGTATCCGCGAGCTGGCGCCTCTCATGCGCTCCATCCTTCATCGGGAAGAAAAGGAAGTAGACACCGCCTACGGTCGGGTCCAGGTGAAGGAAGTCACTCTGGGCAGCGAAAAACGGCGCTATCCGGAATATGAATCGGTGAAGAAGCGGGCAGAAGAAAAACAGGTGCCCTTCCAGACCGTTTTTAATGCAGCGAAAAACAGCATATAAAAGACCCTGTATAAAAAAGCCGTGAAAAGGATTGCTATTTTCACGGCTTTTTATATGCATTTTTCACTTTCTTCCTGAAAAAGACTACAATAGAAAAAGAAATGATTTTCATAAGAAGAAGGGATACTATGTTTGGACTTACAGCATATGCAGAAATCATTACAGGGCAGTTTCTCCTGAGCCTTGGCGCCCTGTTTTATACAGGCTGGTGGCTCACGGCCTTCCGGCCCGATGCCAGAAGCGGAGGGGTCCTCTCGGCCCTGCTTTTCCTGCTCCTTGCAGTCTTTGGCCTTTCCGGCACCGCCCTGACGGTCCACGGCATTCATGGCCTTCCCCTGCCGCCCTCCTGGCCAGGAGGGACCATGCTCCTGGCTTTGGCCCTTCTGGTATATTTCATCCTTCTTGCCGGTTCTGTCAAACTTTTCGGCCGGAAACCGACCACAGAACTCATCCTTCTCGTTCTCTGGGCCCTCATGGAAATCATGGTACTGGGAGTGCTCCATGAAGCAGGCGGCCTTGCGGGCGCTGCCTATGGTCTCACCTGGGCCGCCGTGGCTGCTGCCTCCCTCATCGCCTTTACAGCCTACATGATGTACTATCGCATGGATGATAACACCGCCTACATTACCGGAGCCGTTCCCCTTCTGGTAGATGGGGCAGTGACCCTGATGATCGCCCTGCTGGGACGGTAGCGGGATCCGCACTCATTCATGCAGCTGCTCCACTGTCTGAGGACCCGCTGTTTTCCTGTATTTCACCTTCCGGCCCTCCGCCCGAAAAGCCTGATGATGTAAATGATGGTCTTCAGGGACCCGCTTACATCATCAGGCTGTTTTTTTACCTGCCAGCAGGTTTTAAAAGTTCTGATGCACCGGAAGGTCTTTTCATGATTCACTGATATGGCCGCCAGTCATGGTGAGGCTGTCGATGACTCCCCGTACATCCCGGAAGGTGCAGTCGGTCAGCTCCAGCCGGGAGCGGATCAGAGCAAAGAGGGGAAGATCCGTTTCCATATCTTTGAAGGTGGTCCGCAGGAATTTCAGGTTCTGGCAGTCTGTGGCGGACACCAAACCGTAGCTGCATTCCCGGATTACACTGTCCCTGAGGAGAATGCTGCTGCAGAACCGGGCTTCATATCCATAGGTTCCGCATCCGTACAGGTCCATATGATCCATGGTCATATGAGTGACGCTATCCAGTTTCAGCACGGCGCCGTCACAGAATCCTTTTTTGAGTTTATGGCCCATCCGGAGGTGGGACAGTTTCAGGTTTCGGCAGTTGACGAATTTCAGTACCGGCGTATAGGGGAATTCTGTAACAATTTCTGCAGTAATGGTCTCCGTATCCAATCCCCGGATGGTGAGATCATTGAACCCGGCAATGTCCAGTGTGCAACCATCGCCCAGATACAGACCGGCAGGGGCCGAATCATAGTAGTCGGAGTAGTGAAGCAGCCGCTCTGAAAATTCTTTATCCTGCCAGTTTGACAGATTGTATTCGCCCGGTGCCAGAACGATTTCCGTATTGTCCGCCAGTGATTCCATCATTTCGTCTACATTGTGGACCAGCACTGTTTTCTGGGCCCCCAGGGCCGCCGGAGTCATCGTCAGGACCAGCAGGATCCCTAAAAAGATACCCCTGATAAACCTCATCCATTTGATTTTGCCAGGCTCTTTCATTACCAGACACCTCCTGTTTCTGGGAATCTCTTTACTGATTATGCCGCCGCAGCTCGACGTATGCACCGGCACGATCCTGCTGAGAATGCGGATTTCCCATGGGCTGCGGTTCCAGCATTTCTCGATCGTGACAGCATCCCCTCCCTGCGTTTGCGCCGCTTCTGCCGAAAGTCCCACCCCTGCTGACGAGATGGCGGTACAGAGAAGCAGGGGCAGGACCTTCTTTGTCAAGGCGGAATGATTCTGTCTCATAGAAAACGCATCTTTCCTGTTTTCTGAGTATTCCGCAAGGATCCCGGCCTTACTTTTATTCTACTAAAAATGGACAGAAAAAAAACCTGTACGAAAGTACAGGTTTGTAGCATGAAAGATGAGCAGGATATAATCAGACAGTCAGAGGAGATGACAGACACCAGGTAGCCTTCCTTCGGCGTCGTCATTCTGGGCGATAGCGTAGAATCCCGGCTCGTGGAGAAAAGGAACCGGCGCCGCCAACGACCGGTCATCAGGAAACACTGTTTTCCATGAGAACTTTTTTATTTTAAAGAGATTATATAGACAGAGAGAACTGAGGGGCCCGGAAGAGGCGCCGGCCTCCCTGCCTGTTATGTGCACACACCTTATCAAGGGACAGGCGGGAGACAGGAAGAACTTCCTCATATGAATCAGAACTCTCCGACGCGTCAAAACTTCACAAAGAACTCCTGAAGATGACCTGCCAGACATCCTGGTGGCAACTATGGCTATACCAGTTCTTCCTTGACGACACAGATATTCCGCTTAGGCGGCTGCTCCTGGCCGATTCATCGAAGCTGAACGCCTGAGCCCTACCGCGCATCAGCATGGGACGAATCAGGAGTTTTTGTATGGCATGAAAAAGAGGCTGTGAGAAAGGATACCCATTTCTCATGGCCTCTTTTTATGCACCCATTTTCAGGAAAGCTTCTCCAGCACCGCCCGGCAGCCCTTTTCTATATCTTCATAGGTTTTCTCAAAATTTCCCGTATACCAGGGGTCCGCCACATCTCTTGCTTCTCCCGCCCAGTCAAGAAGGCGGGAGATTTTTTTCTCCGGATCCCCCTGGGTGAGACGGGACAGGTCATCCAGATTTTCTTCGTCCATGGCGATCACATAGTCCGCCTCTTCATAATCCTTCCTGGTCATGAGAGCCGCCCTTCTTTTCGTAAAGGGAATGTGGTGGGCGGCAAGAGTCCTTCGGGCAGGGGGATAGATATCATGGCCCACTTCCTCAGTGGTGGCGGCCATGGAAGAAATTTCATATTTCCCATCCAGCCCCCTTTGGCGCACCATGTCCTTCATTATCATTTCCGCCATGGGAGAACGGCAGATATTGCCGTGGCAGATGAAAAGGATATGGAGTTTATCTTTTGTGGAATGATGTATCTGCATTGACGCGCTGCATCTCCTTTCGGTGAGCAAGGAAAGGTTTAAGTAAAAATAGAAGGAAATAGGGGAAAGTATAAAATAAGCCATTATATCCTATATTTAAATTTCCTGCCTTTATTCCTTTCATAACCAGATAGTTACTGCCGGCTGGCCAGTCTCCTGCCAAGCTCAAAGGCCGCCTGCAGGTCTTTCGGGAATTGCTCGGCGTGATGGGCTTTCTTTTTTGCTTCATCCCATGATGCCATGCGGTAACGGCTGTAATCCGGCACCTGCAGGGTATCGAAGGAAGTCAGGATTTCCGTTTTTCCGTTCAGGTAATGAAAGGGCTGGAAGTATTCCTCCATGTGAGATTTATAGTGTTTATCGTAGTAGTTCTGGTCTGCATTCATGGTAAGGATCACGGCGACATCGATTTTCCCCGGAAAGGTGCTTTGATAATCATCGTAGGATAGGGCCGGGAAGGTCGAGCGGACCATAAAGGAACGGACCACGCCCGTTGGTTCCCCAAAGAAAATGGGCGAACCGATGATGATGGCATCTGCCTCATAGACTTTCTGCAGTGTTTCCGTCAAGCCGTCCCTCCAATAGCACTTCCAGGGGACGGCCATCTTTTTATTCTTACAGGCCAGACAGCTGCGGCAGTCGGTAAAGTTCAGTTTATATAAATCGACGGTCTCGGTGCTGGCGCCGGCAGAAACAGCCCCCTCCCCGGCAGATGCCAGAAGTTTGGCGGTGTTGTTGTGCATCCGGGGGCCGCCATTGAGTATGAGTATTTTTTTCATAGAAATCTCTCCTTTACGATGATTTGTTTGCCCCTTTTTACTCATGCAGATTTTACTAAAACTCTTTTGAATCAAATGATAGGGTGCCCGGTCTTGCAGGTTTCGTGGCCATGTTTTCCCTATATGACAAGGAGGCTGGTTTTAGGGGGAAGAGCACTGATGACTGCTTAGAGTGCGTTCATCAGACTTAGCAGATTCTGATAGGAATCCACCTGGTCATATACCACATCATCCTTTGAAATCTCATTGAAAAGTTTCTTGGCACAGGTAATCTTAGCCTGTTCAATGGGACGCAAATCCAGGCTTTCCATAGAGCCTTTCGTTTCAGCCACGAAGTAGATATGCTTTACGGTTCCCTTCTGAAAGGCTATAGCCCAGTCCGGTGCATAGCTGCCCATCGGAGTCGGAATCTGGAAGCCCCGCGGCAGCTTGGCATATACCACCACCTTATCATCCAGATCCATGTCTTCTGCAAATTTGCGTTCCACGGATTTTTCTGCCGTTCCATCAGCGAAAACATAATCCTGCACATTCTTCTTCGCCAGATAGGCTTTGGAAAAGTCCTTATTCTTTTCGGCTGTAAAGATGGTCGAATCGTAGGACCCGTCGGTCTGATTATAAGTAATATCATTGACAATCATGGCAGCTTTTTCTTCATTGATCAGCTTCGAAACCTTGGAAATAAACTCCTCAGGATTGTACCGATACATGATGAACTTGAGAGGAGAAATTCCTTTCAGGATTGCCGCAGCCGTTCTTCTGGTCAAATGGGTCCTACCCCCAATCTGACCGATCAGATCATATTTGACCTGGCTGTTTTCCCCTCGTTTGAGGTTATAGGTGTGGCTCTTTTCAGCAATAAAGCCCCGCCCTTCCTTTACTTTTTCCGCAGACCAGTCTTCCCCCTGGGTTCCCCGGGTCACCGTATACTGAAGCTCGGTAACAAAAAGTTTATCATCAATATGCCGGATTGCATTCCGAATCAGCTCATTGCTGTCAAAATGCACAGAATAACTCCATTTGTGATTGATGTAATTCCAGAGCGTCTGGAATTCTTTCTTGAAGAAATTGTCATTCAGCCCATTTTCCGGCACCTTTGTCACATGGCCATCCTCAATCATACCGTCAAGTGCATGCTCATCAAAGATACCCTGCACCAGTGCATGCACGCCATCCCCGATATGTTTCACCTTATCCGGCAGTGGAGCCAGGGAATGATTCTCAGCATCTGCCCGATACTGATCCGTGACATGACCGTCTTCGTCAATGTAATCATTTTTCACCAGATAGAAATAAATCTTATTTGCCTCGTCTCTGGTAACAGTGATGATATCATCGCCGACTCTGAGACGCTTGCCTGCAAAGTATTCCGGCGTCGCTTTAGTCGGCCGCTCATACAGGTCATCCCTGATTTCCTTCTGCAGAGAAGAAACAAAGTCCTTATAGCCATCACTGGCAATAACGGTCAGCTTGTTAACTTCCTGTACCTCTGAGCCAAGAACGTGCTCATCCATCCGGTCGCCGGATTGATTTACGCAGAGTCGAAGGCCGCGGCCCACTTCCTGCCGCTTGTTGGTTGTCGAATCGCCGCCATGCTTCAGCGTGCAGATCTGGAAGACATTCGGATTATCCCAGCCTTCCCGCAAGGCGGAATGGGAGAAAATAAAACGAACCGGGTTGTCAAAAGACAGCAGTTTTTCCTTATCTTTCAGAATCAATTCGTAGGCAGACTCATCATCGCTGATATCAGAGCCTCGCTTCATTTTACTGTCAATCTTGTGGCCTTTTTTGTCGATGCTGAAATAACCGGCATGGGTAGCATGCACATCGATGCTGCGCAGATACTGCTCATAAGGCGTATCGAACAGAGTCAGATATTCATCTAAAATCGCTTTATATTCCTCTTCAAAAATCCGGCCATATTCCGAATTTACTTCGTTTCCATCGGCATCATACTTTCGGTAATTCTCCACCTTATCGATAAAGAACAGGGAAAGGGTCTTGATACCGCGGGTATACAGTTCCTTTTCCTTTTCGAAATGGGACCGAATGGTCTCGCGGATCTGTACACGGCGAATATCCTTTTCACTGACATCGCCCAGAACTTCGCCTGTGTGAATTTCAATGCCATTGGTAAATGTCACAGCGCCCCTGATGGGGTCAATCTCATTGATATGATACCCCTGATACTGCTCCATCCCTTTCGAAAGAGCATACAGGTCATCATCCACACCTACGATCCTGGTCTCCCGATTGATGGACTTCTCATAGCGGATTTCAAACTCCAGGCGCGCCATGGGCGGTTTCTTCGGGGATATAACAATATTCTCCAGAAACAGGTAGCCGTCTGTTCCCCGGAGATTCTTGATATCAAAGCCCTTGACCTCGATCTTTTTGACCAGCTTCATCCGGTAGGCGTCCAGCGCATCCAGGACATACACCAGATCATGATGCTCTTTATGGGTGGCGGAATAATTCAGCGTAAACAGTGGATGGAATTCCTTCAGGGATTCCTGCGTCTTTTTGCCGCCCATTTTCTGCGGTTCATCCAGAATCACAATGGGCCTGTTGGCCTGGATTACATCGATGGGCCTGCGGCTGCCAAATTCATCCAGCTCCATGCGGATCCTTCGGGCATCCTTACCCCGGGCATTGAAGGCCTGTACATTGATAATCATGACAGAAAGATCTGCGCTGGAACTGAATTGATCAATGTCAGTCAGGTTCTTGGAGTTATAAACAAAGAATCTTGCCTTTTTTCCGTAGAGCTCCATGAAGTGGTCCTGCATCATCTGGAAACTTTTCTGCACGCCTTCCCGGATGGCAATGGAGGGGACCACCACAATGAACTTGCTCCACCCATACTGCTTATTCAGCTCGAACATGGTCTTGATGTAAACATAGGTCTTTCCTGTACCCGTTTCCATTTCCACATCCAGAGAGCAGGCCCCCATATGCCGGGCAAGAGAAGAAGATTCCTTAATATTGCTGCCCTTTTGGACTTCCCGGATATTATGAAGAAGCTGTGTCCCGTTCAGCGAAACCGGTGCATTGGCAAAACCCATGAATAGTTCTTCATCAGACTGCTGCCAGTTAAATAGGTTGCGATGGTCATCCTGGGTTCCAACATCCCGCCGGTAGCCGACCCTGTCCTGAAAGGGCTGGCCGGAGAATACTCTGACTACGCTGTTTACAGCATCCGTCTGATACCCCTGTATGGTGAATTTAAATTTCATGGCAGCCATATCACAGCACCTTCCTTACCGTTTGCGGACTATAGGTATCAAAAATCTGCTCGAAGTTTGCAGCCACGCTGTCAGAGCTGAAAGAACTGTCCCGGAATACTGCATAGAAAGGATGCTTTCTGGCAATGGCCGTTACAACATCATCGGTCACATCCCTGTCAAAGCAGGCAATCAGATAGCCATCGGCCACAGAGAAAACCTTCTTCCCTGCAATTTCTTCCTCTTCCACCTTGGAAGACAGCAATACCCCCAGATCCAGCATGACCTGGATCAAAAGGTCCTCCGGTGTACGGTCTTCTTTGATGTTGTCCGTAAAAAGATCCAATTCTCCTTGTGTTACATCAGAAGGTTTGTAATATACATCCTTCATGTTGGAAGAGTCCACCCTGAAGCAGCGGAAGCCATAGTCAATGTCGGCCCCCGTTTCTTCTTTGATTTTCTTGCCGGCGCGGCGGATGCGCTCTTCACCAATATCGCAGATAGTCTTGTAACCAGCTTTATATGCTTCTGAACTTCTATTCGTTAATTCAGGAAGCTGTACTAGAATAAATTTACGATGTCCATCATCTTTCGAATTTAATTGCATGAGAGCATCCGCAGTTGTACCTGCCCCACTAAAAAAGTCAAGTACCGTTGCACTGTCGTTTGTGCCAATACATTCAAATAATTTAACCAATTTTGAGGGTTTGGGAAAATCAAAAATTCCCACTCCAAGCAGATTTTGCAATTCTCTAGTTCCCTTGATAGAGATAAAATCTTTATCCATCAAAACTGTTTTAGGCATTTCTGTTAATTTACGCATTTTTTGATATATTCTAATAATTCCATCTGTCCCTTTACGCGCAACTAAATCAGATAATTGCTTAGATGCCTTTTCATTTCTACCCCAACGCCACACGCTTTCATATCCATTTATAGTTATAGGATACACCTCTATTAATGTTCCATCATTCTGTAAATATACTTTACTAAAACCATTCTTATCCGTATTTGATAAATCTACATAAAAGGGATATCGCAAGTTAGGCCTATTAGAGGAATTAAAAGCTCTAGCGTTTTGATTTCTCAATTCTTGAATATTGAATCCGCCAAGATCATCATAAAACTGAAATTTTTTCCCGGGCACATCAATTTCATTTAATTCTACTTGATCAATATTTTTTGAATATATCACAACTTGCTCATGTGTCTTTGCAAAGCCTCCATACCTCCTACCTTCTGTTTTTACAATCACCGTAAGAAGAGCAAGAAAATTTCTACTTCCAAATATTTCATCACAAATCTTTCTAAGATTATCAACTTCATTATCATCAATACTAATAAAAATAAGCCCGTTGTCAGACAAAAAATCTTTCGCAATTTTCAATCTTGGGTATATCATATTCAGCCAATCTGTATGAAACCGACCGTTGCTTTCGCTATTCTGCACCAGTCGATTTCCTTCTTCATCGGTCTGCCCGCTGTTATCTGCATAATCTGCTGTCTTCTGCGAAAAATCATCTTCGTAAATGAAGTCATTTCCTGTGTTATAGGGGGGATTGAATTTTATCTGGAGTCTCGCTTATAGGACATTCGATGCATTGGGAGGATTGACGGCACTGACCGGTACAGAAGGTCTTTTAAGGCCTGATTTAGGGTACAAAAATAGCCTGATGATGTAAACGGGTCCCTAAAGACCGGCATTGACATCATCAGGCTATTTTTGTGTGGGCCATCCAGGCCTCAAAAGGACTACCTGACTGACGCTGCGTCAGCTGACTCCAAATAACGATGTAAATCATCTTCACCTTCCCCAGATACGTTTCCTGGAGAAGCTTCAGAGCATCCAGATTATCGCCTTCAATGTAGATATTCTCAGAGTCCGTCCCTCCGGGGGTCCCATCCCTTCCCACAGATTTTTCCTTTTCAAAGCGAAGGGTCTTGGCAATGGGCGCATTTGCAAGGACCACGGCTTTCCTCTTATCCGGTCAGGTAAACTGGTACCGTTCCTGTCCATCGTCTACGACCTTGGCATTGATTTCCTGCATCAATACATCCTTGTCGATAGCCCGGACCGTGTTTCCATTCTCATCCTTCGTTTCCGTCACAGCGTCCGGAAACAGGGCTGCCAGCTTCTTATAGTTTTCCTCTGCCAGATCCGGCGTATGCATCTTAAGCTTCTCCATGGGTAATCTCCTCCAGTTGTTTTTTATATTTCTGCAGTTTTGTATATAATTCAAAACGCTTCTTCGGCTGCTGTTCCTTCCAGGCAGCTTTTTCTGTTTTCTGAATGACCATATGCAGCCGATTGATTTCGTCCTGCATTTTTAATTGTTCGTGAATGGTCTGGTCCTTCCGGCTCAGCACTATTAATGGCGCTATTTTACTTACTGGGCCAACGCCTCGTTGGAAAAAGACATTGATTGGTTTATCCTTGTGCTGCATCAGCTGTACAAAAGCTCTGCTTTAAAGAATTTATAAGAGCTGTTTTTTAATGTCCTGACGTATTCTTAAAAGAGGTAGAAAGAGTTCATCAGCCATTGCTGTACAGGTCTTCCAATGTATAGAGAATGACACCGGGTCTGGGGGTCACCTGATAGCCGCTGCGGGAAAAGAAGCCGTATCTATGGCAGTTCATTCCTGTCTGTTGGACCTGTCGGATTTCGGTCTGAATCATGGCATCGGTCATAGGGGTCTTCCGGAATTTGGCTTCATAGAAGATGTATCCTTTGTCGTCGTGGGTGACTACATCAAATTCTCCATTTCTATGCTCTTCAGGTAAATCATAGGAATAGGTGCCGATGGCATCAAAAATTTCTGGAAGCCGGCCTTTTCGATTCTGGCGGATGAGGAACTGGCGGCACAGGGTTTCAAACTGTTTCGGGACGAAGGTCTCAGAAAAGTCATGGGCAATGTACCGGTCCCAAAACGTATCCGGCGCCATAATCTGCCGCTGTGAACTGTAGGGAAACAGATATCGGTAATAGAAGCTGGACAGATTGTCGCTGATGAAATAGCTGGCTTTCTTTTTGTTATTTCTGTCATTAATGGGAGCTTCTTTTTTCACCAGTTCCATGAGTATCAGCCGTTTCAGCACTTCGGCCAGCGCTGAACTGCTGGTGATATGGGATTGGGACAGAATATCCTTAAAACGGTGAAAGCCCCGTGCCAGTGCTTCAAATGCTTCGTTTGCATTGATGAACCGGGACAGTTCTCCCAAAAGATACATTTGGACTTCATTTTCCAGCCGGGCATCGGGCTCCACCAGCAGGTTCATCACATTTTCGCGGACGCTTCGGGTGGAATCTATGAGACGGTTGTAATAAGGCACGCCGCCGAAAACACTGTAAAGCCGCACCTTGTCTGCCGGAGAGAAGTCCGGGTAAAAGGCAGCCGATTCGAAGTAATCCATGGGATGGATATGAAGGCTCAGGGTGACCCGGCCATATAACGGATTTTCTTCCAGCATCAGTGATTTCATGGTATCCACAAAGGAACCGCAGAGAATCAGCTTCAACTGGGAACGCTCCCGATAGGAATCAATCAAAGACTGTAAAATGCTGTCCAAACCGGGCACTGTCTGACGCAGATAGGGGTATTCATCCAAAACCAGAACCTGCCTTGTGCGGCAGGCCTGCTGAAAAAGAAAATCAAGCAGCTTTTCCATGCCCGCAAAGGCCAGAGGCGGATACTGATAAACCTCAGAAATCAAGGCAGACAGACTTTGGACGTTATTCATCTCCGTTGTCCGCTTGCATTGATAATACAGCCCCTGGATCTTTGAGGTTTTCAGAAACTGCTTAATCAGCTCACTTTTACCGATTCGCCGCCGTCCGTAAATCAGCACTACTTCCTGATTCGGGGAGTCATACATCCGGCGAAGCCGTTCCATTTCCACTTCTCTTCCAATAAACATGGAGCTACCTCCTGCTTTCCATTTTAGTCATATGGATTTTACTAAAATCCTTTTGAGTAAAATTATACTACATCATGCATTGTCGATTCAATGACAGGACTCTTTTTGTATTGTATAGGATAAAAATATATTTTATTAAAATTTGATGAGCACGCTTTTGCCGGTTTGAATGGATGAATTTTCACATTTTTTAGAGAATCATGATGTCGGTTTGCCGCATTTTTCCTTGAAGCGGCTTTCTTTTTGTTAAATCACTCCATTGCCAACGGCTCTTTCTTTTGTTTTTCCATGGTATACTGGATTCAGCAAAAGAATTGATGATACTCTATGTAAAAATGAAAGAAAGGAAGGAAATCATGAAGACAGCCATTTACCATTCCCCTTTTGGAAATATGGAGCTTTCCTATGAGGAAGACGGGGTGATTTCTCTTCGGATGGCGGAGGAGGGGACGAAGGGGGAGGCGCCCTTCGGGCTGGCGCTGACGGTGCTTCGGGAGCTGGATGAGTATTTCCAGGGCCGAAGGAAGACTTTTGACTTTCCCTGCCGTACCCAGGGCACCGCTTTTCAGGAAAAGGTGTGGGCGGCACTCCGGGAGATTCCCTATGGGGAAACGAGGAGCTACAGGGACATTGCTGAGGCCATCGGCCATCCGAAGGCTTACCGCGCCGTAGGCATGGCCAACAATGCCAATCCCCTTTTCATTATCATCCCCTGTCACCGTGTCATCGGCGCCGACGGGTCCCTCACCGGCTACGGCGGCGGTCTTCCCATGAAGAAGGCACTCCTGATGCTGGAAAAGAAGCATGGCATTTCATAAATCAAAAAGGGCTGTGAAGAAATGCATGAATGACATGGATACCATTCTTCTCTCCTGTCATTTCGATGGTGGGAGGGGAGTGGAGAAATTTCAGGCCCCATGGTACATGCAGCATAGCAGCAGGAGATCTCCGGGCTCAGAGTCTCTCTGGCGCTCAAAACCCTTTGCTCTACGACCGACAGGCAGCTCCGCTCGAGATGACAATGAGGCGAGAGGCTTACTGTCTTACTGTCATTGACACAATAAGACATACCAAAAAGGCTGTGAAGAAATGATTTCCATTTTTTCACAGCCCTTTTTAATTTACAGTTCGCTGAAGAGGGGCACGAAATCCATGAAGGCGGTGCATAGGAGGGTGATAAGGATCACCGTAAGAAGGGAGAGCACTGTACCGTATCGGATCTGGGCGGAGGCGGAGAGGCCGTAGCCTATGGGGATGGCCCTGGTGGAAATGGGGAGGATGTAGGCGCAGTTGGCGGCGGCGATGGTGCCCAGGATGTAGGGGATGGGATTCAAGGAGAGGGAGGAGGTTATGCCGATAACCACGGGAATGGAAATGGAGGCGGAGGCGGTGTTGCTGGAGATTTCCGACATGAAGCAGGCGAAGAGGCAGGCCATGGCCATCACCGGAAGGCCCGGGGAGAGGTGAAGGGCGGCGATGAGGAGGGAGAGCTCCTTGATGGCACCGGTTTCAATGACCAGTTTCCCCAGAGCCAGACCGCTGGCAAAAAGGGCGATCATGCCCCACATGGCGTGGCTTTCAGCGTATTTCCAGGTGAGCATGGGATTTCCTTTTTCATCTTTCAGGAAGAACATAAGCATGCCCAGGAAGAGAAATACGTAGGCCGGCTTCATGGCAGGGAGGTATGGCGCAAAGAGGGGACGGAGGAAGGAGAGCAGGGTGGCGGCGGTGAAGAGAATGAGGCCTATGCGCTCGCCCCGTTTCATGGGACCGAAGGATTTGTACATGGAGCGGAAATAGTCCTTCGTGCCGGGGAGGGATTTGACCGGGCAGGGCAGGAAAAGAAGGAAAAGGAGGTTCATGAGGAAAATGAGGATGAGTACAGGCATGAAACGGATGACCCAGTCGAAATACATGAATTCATGGCCTGTCAGTTTTTCCAGATAGGAAACGGCCACCAGGTTGGCGGAGGAGCCGATGGGGGAGCCGAAGCCGCCGATGCCGCTGCCCCAGCCAATGGCAAGGAGGATGGGAATGGCGGTTTGGCTGGTGCTTATATCCTTTTCTCCGGTGAAATGGAGCATGGCCACGGCAATGGGACAGAAAATAGCGGCCACCACCACGTTGGGGAGGAAAACGGAGAGAGCCGTGGAAGCCAGGAACCATACAAAGATCTGGCTTTTCATGGAGGTGCCTATGGAGCAGAGGGCTCTTACGGAAATTCGTTTGTCCAGCCCCGTGGTGGTCCAGGTCAGGCAGATGAGGTCGCTGCCCAGAAGGAGCACCGCGATTTCAGAGAAGTACTGGCTGATTACGTGATTCATGGGAATGAGATTGAAAAGGGAATTCACGATAATAGGGATAAAGGCGGTGACGTAAATGGAAACGGGCCGGAATATCCACCACAGCGCCATCCAGAGGGCGCAGGAAAGAGCCAGGGCAGAAGACTGCTGAAAGGTGCCGGTAAGAAGAAAGGCAGCAGCGCCAAAGGCGATGGGGCCGCTTAATAGTGCAAGATTCTGTTTCATGGAAACACCTCTTTGAAATAGTGTACTAGTGTACTAGTGTACTGGTGGGCTGGTGGGACAGCGGGACAGTGCTTTCCCGTATTCCCGTAGGGGCCTGCGCCTGCGGCGCAGAGGGGCGTATGGCATCCATCGGGCCTTTGGCCCTCGGTGCCAAGGGTTGTGTAGAAAGGTTGCATCGCTTCGCTCAGGGGGGGCCGCTGCTGTGGTGGGCGCCTGTGGCGCGGTCGGGATCGGGACCGGGGCCTGGGCGGCGCTTGCCGGTATTCCCGTAGGGGCCTGCGCCTGCGGCGCAGAGGGGCGTATGGCATCCATCGGGCCTCCGGCCCTTGGCGCCAAGGGTTGTGTAGAAAGGTTGCATCGCTTCGCTCAAGGGGCAGTTGCCGTAGAGGGCGCCTTTAAATTATAGAAGGCGCCCTCTTATGAAAAAACCTTTACAACCGCCCTGCGGGCGTCGGAAATGCATTCCCCCCTTTGGTGGCTGGTGCCACCACCTTCCCCCCGCAAGCGGTGGGACTATGGGTACTTAGCCATGGAGCCATGCCTCTGCAGGAAAGCATAGAAACCTATTCTGCCCCCTGCATAGGGGGCAGTCCGGCGCAGCCGGATAGGGGGAGGCGAGCGCAGCGAGCCAATTATCGTAATGCCTATCAAGCCATATGACATAGAAAGCCAATCCCGTAACGCTGACTTTACAAGCATTGCCCGAAGGGCAATCCACCACCCTCGGCCCAAAGGGCCGTCGCCCCCTTCTACACAACCTGCCGCCGACAGGCGGCCACAACCCTCGGCCCGAAGGGCCGTCAACCTTCCCCTCTGAACCTTCTGAACCCTCTGAACCCGGGCCGCGGAGCGGCCCCCTGGCGGAGCGGCCCTTTATATCCATTATATTCATGAAGACTTACATTGAAAAACTGTTATTTCTTGTATACAATACAGATAAAATACAGTAACAGGAGGAGCTATGAATTTTCTGTCTATGAAATATTTCCTCATGCTGGCAGAGGAGAGAAGTTTTACGAAGGCGGCGGAGAGGCTGCATATTACCCAGCAGACTTTGTCCGCCCATGTGGCGGCGCTGGAGAGGGAGACGGGGGCGAAGCTTTTTGTGCGTCATGTGCCGCTGGAGCTGACGGACAGCGGCGCCGTATTTCTTCGCTACGCCCGCCTGTTTGTCAGAAATGAGCTGGCTCTGAAGCGGGAGCTGTCTGATGTGTCGGGGCGCTTTGAGGGGATTCTCCGCATCGGTATCGCCCCTTCCCGGGGGCAGGTGATGCTGCCTTCTGTCATTGCCCGTTTTGAGGAGCGGTATCCCCGCTGCGGCATCCGCCTTTTTGAAATGGCCAATGAGGATATATGGAAGGGGCTGAAGCGGGATGAAATCGACATAGCCATGGCGAGGCTTCCCGGGGAGATGCCCGGCATTTCCCACAGGCCCTGGATGAAGGAGGAAATCGTACTTCTTGTGGAGAAATCCCTTACGGAAAGGCTCTGGGGAAAAGAGGGGGGTTCTCTTTTGTCGGAAAAGGAAAGGAAGAAGGGACTGCCCCTTTTCTTCGAAGACTGCCCTTTCCTTTTGAACAGTGAAAATGATATTGCCGGCGCTCTGGCGCGTCAGCTTTTCCGGCGCGGCAGCTTTGCGCCCCGCGTGGCGGTGGAGTCGGAAAATATGGGGACCATGCTCCGTCTCTGCCTTCTGGGGAGGGGCGCCTATTTCTGCCCGGAAAATCTGGCAAGAGCCCTGCTCTCGGAGGATGATTGGGAAAAGCTTCATGTCATGCATTTTGAGGAAGGAGCCTATGAGCTTTCCTTCGGCTGGCAGACTGGGGCCCACCGCTGGCAGATGATAGAGAAGTGGATGGAGGAGGCGAAACCGGTCTCCTCTCAATGAGGCGGGAGACTGGTTTCTTCCGTGAGAGAAGGGGTGCGGCTGCGCCGCAGGTTGTGTAGAAAGGTTATGTTCGCTGACGCTCAAGGGGCGAAAATGTATTGCCGGATGGCTTATATGCATAAAAAAACTCTCCTGCAGGTAGAAGGAGAGTTTTTTTATATTGTGGATTTATGAGTGGGATGGTGTGCTGGCGTGGTTTCCGTTGTTAAGGCGGCATGATATTCATTGCCCGAAGGGCGCCCCCTGAGCGAAGCGAACACAACCCGCGAGGCGAAGCGGCATTTGAAGCCGCCACCATAACCCTCGGGCCAAAGGCCCGTCAAACCTAAGAACCTTAAGAACCTTCGGCCCGCAAGGACCGTTAACCCTCACGCCGAAGGCGTGTCCAAGGGCCGCTTCGCGGCCCTTACAAATCCAGGTTGGTTACTTCTTTGGCGTGTTCTTCAATGAACCGGCGGCGGGGTTCGACTTTGTCTCCCATGAGGATGGTGAAGAGGCGGTCTGCTTCGATGGCATCGGTAAGTTCTACTTTCAGCATGACCCGCTGTTCCGGATTCATGGTGGTGTCCCACAGCTGTTCCGGGTCCATTTCACCCAGCCCTTTGTAGCGCTGGATGGTGCAGCCGTCGCGGCCGATTTCGTCAAGCATTTTATTCTGTTCGTCATCATCATAGGTGTAGTATTTCTGCCGTCCCTTGCGGATCTGGTAGAGCGGCGGCTGGGCAATGTATACGTGGCCTTCGGTGATGAGGGGTTTCATGTAGCGGTAGAAGAAGGTGAGGAGGAGGGTGCGGATATGGGCGCCGTCCACGTCGGCATCGGTCATGATGATGATTTTGTAGTAGCGGAGCTTGGTGATGTCGAAATCTTCGCCTACGCCGGTGCCGAAGGCGGTGATCATGGTGCGGATGGCATCGGAGTTCAGTACCCGGTCCAGTCTTGCTTTTTCTACGTTCAGGATTTTGCCGCGGAGGGGCAGGATGGCCTGGTAGCGGCGGTCACGGCCGGATTTGGCGGAGCCGCCGGCGGAGTCCCCTTCGACGATGTAGATTTCTGTAAATTTCGGATCTTTTTCTGTGCAGTCTGCCAGTTTGCCGGGGAGGCTGGATACTTCCAGGGCGTTCTTGCGGCGGGTCAGTTCCCGGGCCCGGCGGGCAGCTTCTCTGGCCCGGCTGGCGGTGATGCCTTTTTCCACGATGGCTCTGGCTTCCTGGGGATGTTCTTCCAGGTAGGTTTTCAGGCCTTCGGAAACGATGTTGTCCACAATGCTCTTGACTTCCAGATTTCCCAGCTTGGTCTTGGTCTGGCCTTCGAACTGGGGGTTGGGGACTTTGACGGAAATGACGCAGGTCAGGCCTTCTCTGACGTCGTCGCCGGAGAGGTTGTCTTCGTTCTGCTTCAGGATGCCGCTCTTTCTGGCATAGTCATTGAGCACCCTGGTGAGGGCGGTGCGGAAGCCGGCCAGGTGCATGCCCCCTTCCACGGTGTTGATGTCATTGACGAAGGTGTACATGTTTTCGCTGTAGCCGGTCTGGTACTGCATGGCAATGTCTACGATGACTTTGTCTTTTTCCCCTTCAAAGGCAATGACTGCCGGGTCTACCAGGTCTTTGCCCTCGTTCAGGAACTGGACGAATTCGGTGATGCCGCCGGCGTAGTGGAAAACGTCCTGATGGGTGGCGCCGTCGCGGTTGTCGGTTAAGGTGATGGTGAGGCCCTTATTCAGGAAGGCCAGTTCACGCATACGGATTTTCAGGGTTTCGTAGTCGAAATCGATGCCTTCTTTGAAAATCTGGATGTCCGGCTTGAAGGTAACGGAGGTGCCGGTTTCATCGGTTTCTCCGTAGGTTCTCATATGTTCTGTCACGTCGCCCCGGGACAGTTTCATTTCATGGAAGTGGCCTTCTCTTCTGACCACCACCTTCATCCATTCGGACAGGGCGTTGACTACGGAAATACCTACGCCGTGGAGGCCGCCGGAAATGGGGTAGCCGTCGCCGCCGAATTTGCCGCCGGCATGAAGGACGGTAAGCACTACTTCCATGGCGGGCTTGCCGGTTTCGTGCATGCCCGTAGGAATGCCGCGGCCGTTATCGGTGACGGTGCAGCTGCCGTCGTCATTCAGGGTGACTTCGATGTGAGTGCAGTAGCCTGCCAGCGCTTCATCGATACTGTTATCCACGACTTCATACACCAGATGGTGCAGGCCCCGGGCGGAGGTGGAACCGATGTACATGCCGGGGCGGAGGCGCACGGCTTCCAGCCCTTCCAGTACTCGTATATCCTTCGCGCCGTAATCGCTCTTGCCATTTTCTTCTGCATGGCGGGCCTGGATTTCATGAATTTCTTCAGACATAAAACACTCCTTGACAAAAAAACGCAGGGGCCATTGAATTCGTACTGCCTCAAATGGTCCGCTGCCATTTTATTACAATCATTTATATACATTATAGCATAAATGAGGGATTTCTGCAGGGAATGGGAGCGCTGCGGTAAGTGTCAAGTTTTCCTCGGTAATTCATTTGACTGTCGATAATTACTATCTC
>OBAI01001018.1_pt1 | contig 24027 bp, 20 predicted proteins | sample 1517461 | NCBI WGS metagenome assembly OBAI01 (sample SAMN04571696, study PRJEB22368) | human gut metagenome | biome: human gut; material: stool | host: Homo sapiens | place: Luxembourg | collected 2012-06-29
CGCGCAGCTTGCGCAGGAAGTCCACCGGCAATTCGTCCGCCACATCCAGCCGCCAGCCGCAGCTGCCCGCCTCAATCCAACGCGGCACAACACCCTCGTGCGGCTGGAACATGAACTTCTGGTATTCTGGATTGTCCTTGCGCAGCTCCGGCAGGGAGAGAATGCCCCACCATGCCTTGTAGTCTTCCGGGTAGTGGTTGAAGGTGTACCAGTCGAAGTAGGGGGAGGATTGCCCTTGATAGGCGCCGAGCGTCGGATAATGCCCGAAGTGGTTGAAGTACACGCTGTCTTCGCCCGTGTGGGAAAACACGCCGTCGAGCATTACGCGGATGCCGACTTTCTTCGCCGCTTCGCACAGTTCGGTGAACTCCGTGTTCGTGCCGCACAGCGGGTCAACCTGCGTGTAGTCGCCCGTGTCGTAGCGGTGATTCGACCGTGCGCGGAAAATCGGGTTCAGGTAGATAATGTCGATGCCCATGTCCTTCAGGTAGGGCAGCTTCTCCTGAATGCCGGTCAGCGTGCCGCCGTAGAAGTCCAGTTCCTGATACTTGCCGCCGCGCAGGTCGCCCACGCCCAACAGCTCTTCATCCCAGTTTTTGTGGACATAGCGGTCTTTGCGGTCATCAACGGCTTTTGTTGGCGCATGGCGGAAACGGTCGGGGAAAATCTGGTAGATATTCGCCCCGTGGAAGGCTTCCGGCGTCTTGTAAGCCGGGTCGTAGAGCGTAATCTGGAAGGATTCCGGCTCGCCGTGGTCATACGCGACACCGACGCCGCCAAGTTTGTCCGGCTGGTTGCCATAGCGGATGGTGCGACCGTCCTTGCGGTAAATCAGGAAGTAATACCAGAAAAGCCCCGGCGTGGTCGGCAGGGGAATGGCAACTTCCCAGACATGCTCAGCGGTCGGCAGCATGGTGTAGCAAAGTTCTTCCGTCATCCAAGTGCGCAGGACGACGCTCGTCGCTTCGTCGCAGTGCAGGCGAATCAGAACATTGCTGCCAGCCGGAGCAGGGCCGGACGGCGTGCGATAAAATTCGTTGTGGGAATCGTGCAGCAGCATGATATCCATCCATCCAATCATCAATAATTGCGGAAACACGGCAAAAAAGCCCGAAATGCTCCGGACTTTTGAACCGGGAGCACTGCGGATGGATATTTTTCCGCAGTGCTCTCGAAAATATGCAGTTTATACCTTGCGCTTGAGCGGGTCAAGATGCCAAATGGTGTCGTTGTACTCGCGAATTGTGCGGTCGGAGCAGAAAACACCGGACATTGCGGTATTGATGACCGCCATGCGGTTCCACTTGTCGCGGTCGGCATAATCCGCGTCGATGCGGCGCTGCGCCATCGAGTACGAGCCGAAGTCTTTCAGGACGAAGAACGGATCGGCCATGTTGCCCCAGTCGCCAATCAGCAGGCTGTGATACAAATCCTGCAGGGCGCTCGGCGCGTCCGGCAGCACGGTGCCGTCGATCATCTGGGTCAACGCCAGACGCAGTTCCTGATTCGTCTCAAAGATGGTCATCGGGTTGTAGTTGCGCTCACGGTACATATCCAGCACCGTGTCGGAACGCATACCGAAGATGTAGATGTTATCCATGCCGACCTGCTCGGAAATCTCGACGTTTGCGCCGTCCATCGTGCCGATCGTGATGGCGCCGTTCATCATGTACTTCATGTTGCCCGTGCCGCTGGCTTCCTTGGACGCGGTGGAAATCTGTTCGGAGATTTCGGTTGCCGGAATCAGCAGCTGCGCGCTGGACACGTCGTAGTTTTCGAGGAAGACGACCTGCAGCATCTTGCTGGCGCGCGGGTGCTTGGCAATCAGCGCGGACAGACCGTTGATGAAGCGGATAATCAGCTTGGCGCGGTTGTAGCCCGGCGCTGCCTTCGAGCCGAAGATGAACACACGCGGCCGCATGGTGAAGTTCGGGTCGTTGACGATGCGGTTGTACAGCACAAGGATGTGCAAAGCGTTGAGCATCTGACGCTTATATTCGTGCAGCCGCTTGGACTGTGCGTCGAAGATGAAGTTCGGGTCAACGATTGCGCCCTGATGTTCTTTCAGGAAATTCGACAGGCGAACCTTGTTGTTGTGCTTAATCTTCTCAAACTGCTCGCGGAACGCCGCGTCGTCAGCATAAGGCGCAAGGTCATGCAGCAGTTCCGGATCTTTCACCCAGTCCGTGCCGATGGTGTCGCAGATAAGCTTGGTCAGTTCCGGGTTGCACGCCATCAGCCAGCGGCGATGCGTGATGCCGTTGGTAATTGCGCTGAACTTCTCCGGCATAACGAGGTAGAAGTCGTGGAACGTCTCCTGCTTGAGGATATCGCCGTGCAGCTTGCTCACGCCGTTGGTGGAGAACGTCATGGCAACGCACAGGTTCGCCATGTGGATGTAACCGTAGGCAATAATCGCCATGCGACCCACGCGCTCCGCTTCGCCGGGGAAGAAGTTCCACAGGCGCGCGCAGAGACGCTTGTTCATTTCCACCAGAATCTGATAGATGCGCGGCAGCAGGCTCTTCACCATGTCTTCCGGCCACTTTTCGAGCGCTTCCGCCATGATGGTGTGGTTGGTGTACGCCATCGTGCGGCTGACAATCTGCTGCGCTTCGTCCCAGCCCAAGCCTTCTTCGTCCATCAGCAGGCGCATCAGTTCCGGAATCGCCAGACCCGGATGCGTGTCGTTGATGTGGATGACGACCTTCTCCGGCAGCTTGCTCCAGTTCGTGCCGTTGAGCTTCTTGAAGTCCTTGAGGATGTACTGGAGGGTGGCGGAGGTGAAGAAATACTGCTGCTTCAAGCGGAGCAGCTTGCCTTCGTAGTGGTTGTCTTCGGGGTAGAGGATGTTGGAGATAGCTTCCGCCAGTTCCTTTTCCTCCGACGCCTGCACATAGTGGCCGTGGTTGAAGTCGCTCAGGTCAATGCGCTTCGGGGCGCGGGCGCTCCACAGGCGCAGACTGTTGACGGTGGAGGTGTCATAGCCCACCAGCGGCATGTCGTAGGGGACAGCCTCGACCGTGTTGTAGCCGACGTGACGGAACACCGTGCGGCCGTTCTCGTTGCCCATTTCAACGTGACCGTTGAAGTGCACCTCGCAGGCGTCCTCCATTACGGGCATTTCCCACACGTTGCCGTTGCCCAGCCAGTAGTCCGGCAGCTCGACCTGCTGACCGTCCACAATCTTCTGGCGGAACAGACCGTATTCATAGCGGATGGAGCAGCCCATCGCAGGCAGGTCAAGGGACGCCAGCGAGTCCATGAAGCACGCTGCCAGGCGGCCCAGACCGCCGTTGCCCAGCGCGGGTTCAGGCTCTTCCTGAAGCACCTTGTCCACGTCGATGTGCAGTTCGTCCAGTGCCTGCTTGTAGGCATCGAGCGAGACGAGGTTCAGGATGTTGGTGTATAGGCTGCGACCCATCAGAAATTCCACGGAGAGGTAAAATAGACGCTTGTTGTTGTTCGTCTTGCGTTCTTCGCGGGAAATCATCCATTTCTGCATGATCTGGTCGCGGACGGTGGAAGCCAGTGCGCGATAAATCTGCCCATTCGATGCTTCCTCAATGGTGCGGCCGTTATAGCGCTGCAGCTTGCCGATAATGGATGCCTTGATGGAATCCTTGTCAAAAGATGTCGTAGGCATGGGAATCCTCCTTTTTATTTGCAAAGGGGCTTTCGTGGAATGCCGTTGAATGCCCTGCTCCGGAATCAAACATTGCGATGCAAAATCATTGTTTGCATTGCCGTTGTGTATCATACCACAGAAATGGGAAAATGACAAGTATGCTTCCCGCCAGCTTCTGCGACAATTTGTCTAAAAACCCCAAATCCGCCAAAGAACGCTGACGAAAAGTATCGAAAACAGCGAAAACCCATTGTTTTAGCAGCAAAAACCGGGCTGCATAAGGGTTCGCAGCCCGGAAATGCCTCCGCAAATAATTATGCCGATTATTGCAGCAGATACAAACAGGTTACATACAGCCCAATGCACAGCAGCAGCAGCCCGAAGGAAATGCTCACGCTCATGCTGCGGATGCCGCTGGAAACTTCACGGAAGGAAGCGTCCAGCACATACTCGAAGTCCGTGCGCATCGGGTGGCGGTGCAGAATCGTGCGGTTAAGCAGCCGCGCCAGTGCGTTCAGCGCGCGCCCCAGCGTGTAGGTGAAGCGGTTGCCGACTGGCACGGGCTTGCGCGTCTTGCGCATCCGGAAGATGGTCGCGCGGCCTGCCATCACGAGGTTTTCCGGCAGCTCCGCAATGAAGCGGAACACCAGTGTCAGCACCTGCGGCAGCAGCGTCAGCAGCAGCGGACGGTAGACGGCGTTCTCCAAGTCGAGCTTCTCATTCCAACGGTTGACGTACAGGCGCACGCCGCTTTCGTCCTTGCGCGTCAGCAGCGGCAGGACAATCAGCAGATACACCGCCGCGCCGATGATGATGGAAATCGCCGCGCCCTGCAGGTTCTCCGCCGAGAAGTACGCAATCGCTTCCTTCAGCGCGGGTACGCCGAAGAACGACGCGCTTTTTGCCCCGAACGGCGTGAGCAGCAGCCCCGGCAGTGCGCCAAGGAAGGGGAGCGCCGCCGCACTGCCCAGCAGCGCAAACGCGGTTGTGCCGTTCATGTAGTGCGTCATGCCGTCGAATTCCGCCTGACGGGTCGGGTGCTTCTGCCAGAAAATGCAGATGTACAGCTTCGCCATGTACGCGACGGTCAATCCGCCGCTGATGAGGAAGAGCACTTCAATCGCCTTGTAGCCCATCCACGCGCTGCCTGCCGCCTGCATTTCGCCAATCAGTTCCAGCAGCCCTTCGTGCAGCAGACTCTTGCTGTTGTATCCGCTGCCCAGCGGCGGGATGCACGCAATGCTCAGCGCCCCCAGCAGGAACGCAATGTGCAGCAGCGGCTTTTTGCGCCCGAAGCCGCGGATATCATCAAGATTCAGCGCATGGAGGTGCATGTACACCACGCCCGCCGCGATGAACAGCGTCAGCTTGATGAGCGAGTGATTCAGCATGTGCATCACGCTGCCATACGCCGCCAGCGTGCCTTCGTCGCCCAGCAGCACCATCACCGACAGCCCCAGCGTGATGAAGCCGATTTGGCTCATCGACGAGCAGGCGAGCGTCCGTTTGAGGTCGGTGGAGAACAGCGCCAGCAGTGCGCCGAGGAACATCGTAATCGCAGCGAAAATCATCAGCGCGTTGCCGAACGCGGCATTGCCCCGCATCAGGTTCGCGCACAGCACAATCAGCCCGAATACGCCGGATTTGGTCAGGATGCCCGACAAAAGCGCCGACGCGGGCGCAGGCGCAACCGGGTGCGCTTTCGGCAGCCAGATATGCAGCGGGAACAGACCAGCCTTCGCACCAAAGCCAACCAGCGTCAGCCATACCGCGACGGTCACGTCCTGCTGCCCCATGGCGGCGCGCAGGGACGCAAAGTCGAGTGTCCCCAGCTGATGCTGCAAGAGGAACAAGCCCATCAGCGTCGTCAGACCGCCGATGACCGCCACCGCAAGGTACGTCGCCGCCGCCCGGAGCGCGCCCGGCGTTTCCTCCTGCGCGACCCACGCATAGCTGGCGAAGGACATGATTTCAAAGAACAGGAACGTCGTGCCGAGGTTGTCCGAGAGGAACACGCCCAGCGTCGCACCGAGCGTCATCAGCGTGAAGAAGCTGTACCGCGCTTTGTTGCCGTGATGCTGGAAGTATTCCGGCGCAAACAGCCCCGTCATCATCCACATGAAGGCGGCAACGCAGCTGTACAGCCCGCGGAAGCCGTCCGCACGCAGGTACAGCCCCAGCCCGCAGAAGCCCGGAAGGGCGACTTCGCCCTCCGGCAGGAACAGCAGCACCACGCTCAGCGCAAAAATTACAATGCCCGTGATGCTCACGAACCCGTTCATGGCGCGTTCATCCCGGCGGCCAAGCATATAGGCGATGATGGCGGCGAGGAAGGGCAGGAAGGTCAGCAAAATCAGAATCCACGATGTCATCTTTCTTTCCTCCTGTCCTTAGAAAATCACACTAGCGGCAATATTCCGCAGGAATGTCACCAGCGGCTGCGACCACAGCCCCAGACCTATCATCAGCGCGCACAAAATCCCCATTGGCACGAGCATCATCCAGCTGGGATCGAGCTTCTGCCCCGCCAATTGCGCCTGATCCGCGTTGAGCGGGCGGAAGTACATCGGCAGTGCGGCGGTGAAGAGGTAAATTGCCGTCAGAATGGCGGAGATGATGAGGCAGACAATCGCGACGGTTCCCATTGGCAGCTCCGTGGCGGACGCGGCGGTCAGCAGATTCCACTTGCTGACGAAGCCTGCCAGCGGCGGCGTGCCGACCAGCGCAATGCTGCCCAGCAGGAAGATGCCGCACGTTGCAGGCATAATCCTGCTGTATCCGCGCAGATCCTGCACATACTCCTTGCCGGTCTTGATGAGAATCGCGCCCGCGCAGTAAAACAGCGTAATCTTAATCACGCCGTGAATCACCAGATGGCTCAAGCTGCCCGTCATGCCGTCGGGGGTCATCAGCGCCGCGCCCATGAGCATGTAGGACAGGTTGGAGATGGTCGAGTACGCCAGACGGCGCTTGAAGTGCTGCTCGCGAACCGCCATTGTCGAACCGAAGAGAATCGTGAAGCAGCTAAGCAGCAAAGCGACCGTCTGCGCCCACGTCCCGTAGAGGAACGACGCGCCGAAGGAGTAGTAAATCACGCGCAGGACAGCATATGCGCCCGCGTTGACGACCGCCACCGCGTGCAGCAGCGCTGTTACGGGCGTCGGGGCGACAGAAGCCGCCGGCAGCCATGCGTACATCGGGAAAACAGCCGCTTTCGTGCCAAAACCGACGAACGCCAGCAGGAACACGAATTTCAGCAGTTCTTCCATCCCGCTGATTTTTTCCGCGTCCAGCACGCCGCCGAGGACAAAGTCCGTTGTCGTGCCGTAGTAGATGATGAACACCAGCGCAATGAACGCCAGCGCCGCGCCGGAGATGGAGAAGGTGAGGTACTTGCGCCCTGCGCGGATGGACATGGTGTCCTTCTTGTGGATGACAAGCGGCAGGGTAATCAGCGTCAGGCACTCATAAAAGACGTAGAGCGAGAACAGGTTTGCCGAGAACGCGACGGCCAGCGTGACGGCATAGCTCATCGTGTAGTAGCTGAAGAACGTGTTCGGACGCTCCTCGTGCTGCATGTACTCAAAGCCGTACAGCGACGCCAGCGGCCAGAGGATGGATACCAGCCCTGCGAAAATGCAGCTCATGCCGTCCACACGGAACGCAAGCGCCAGCTCGCTGTTCATGTGGCAGAGGACGTAGGTGGTATCCGTGCGGGTGAGCAGCAGCACCCACGTCAGGATGCTCGTCGCCAGCACGATGGTTTCAACGTAGATTCCGCGGGATTTCGCGCTGGAAAAGCGCATCAGTCCCATTGCCGCGCCGCCAAGCATGGGCAGCGCGATGGTCAAGAATAACAGCATATGCGCTTCCTCCTTACAGCAGTGCGGTCAAAATAGGGGAAAGAAGGCCGGTCAGCAGCGACGGGAACATGCCCAGTACCACCGACAGCACCGTCAGCACCAGCATGGGAATGAGCATCGACGCGGACGCTTCGCACTTTTCGCCGACTTGCGCGTCTTTTCCGGGGAAGAAGCCGCGCAGAACAATCGGCATCAGGTAGCCAGCCGTCAGCAGGGCGGAGAGCAGCAGCACAACGGGCCCAAACCAGTTCAGCCATGAAGCTACGCCCGTCATGGCAAGGCTGCCCTGCGCCAGCTCCCACTTGCTGAAAAAGCCCAGACACGGCGGAATGCCAATCAGCCCAAGACTTCCAATCGCGAAGCACCACATCGTGACCGGCATCCGCTTGCCGATACCGCGGAGGGCATCCACCTGCGTTTCGCCTGTTTTCAGGATGACTGCGCCCGCACCCATGAACAGCACGTCCTTGACCAGCGAGTGGCACACGACGTGCAGCATGGCACCGAGCAGCCCCAGCGGATGCAGCGTGCTCAACCCGAACACGACGTAGCTCACCTGACTGACCGTAGACCATGCCAGCCGCTTTTTGAGGTGATGCTCCCGGTACGCCAGCAGCGAACCGATGAAAACCGTCAAGAGCGAGAGCGCCATCAGCACCGTCTGCACCCACGTTCCGCGCAGATTCTGTGCGCCGAGGAAGCAGTAGATGACGCGCAAAAGACCCAGCACGCCCGCTTTCGTAATGACGCCGGACAGCACCGCCGACGCCGGGGAAGGCGCGGCCGGATGCGCCGTCGGCAGCCAGCCGTGCAGCGGATACAGGCCCGCCTTCGCGCCGAAGCCAAGCAGCATCACGCCGCCAATCGCCAGCACAAAGCCCTCGTGCCCCGCGACTTTCGCCATGTCCAGCGCACCGCCGGGCGCGAAGGACAGCGACTGCGCGTACGGGGCAATCGCGAAAATACCCAGCAGCACCAGTGACGCGCCGACGACGGAGTAAATCAGGTACTTAATGCCCGCCGCGACCGCCTCCTTGCTGCCGGAGTGCATCACCAGCGGCATGGTCAGCAGCGTCATGGCTTCGTAGAACATGTAGAAGGTGACCAGACTCCCGGACATGCACAGCCCCATCAGCACGCCCAGCGTCAGCAGATACAGGCAGTAGAAGCGCTTTTCATGCCCCTCGTGCGCCATGTAGTCAAACGAGTAGAACCCCGCCGCCGCCCAGACGAACGCCATCAGCACACAGAAGCACATGCCGATGCCGTCCACATGCAGCGCAATCTCCACGTTGTCCGACAGCGTGAAGAGCGTCAGGCCGCGCCCGGACGTCAGAAACGCCGGAAGCAGGGACACGAGCGTCAAAATCAACCCGATTTGCACCGTCAGGCGGCGGATTTTCCTCTGCTGCTGCCCCGCCAGCATGGGCAGCAGCAGAGGAAGAAGCAACCATAGATTCATCATTCGTTTCCTCCCTTACCCAAATGTCGCCAAACCCGCGGTGATGGCGCTGACGAAGGTCTGCGCGAAAAGCCCCAGCGCCACATTGACGATGGAGAACGCCACCAGAGAGGCGTTGAAGCAGAAGCCGCGCTGACCGCGGGCGACGGAATACACCGCCCCCGGCACGGGCTTGCGGTAGAGTGTAATCACTGTGCGCAGGAAGTACAGCGTGTTCAGCCACGTCGAAATTGCCAGCGTAATCAGCACCAGCATCGTCCGCGCACCGCCAACATCCATCGCGGCAAGGGCGAAATTCAGCTTCGATGCGAATCCGCCGAGGAACGGGAAGCCGACCATGCTCAGCGCGCCGATGGTGAAAGCCACGCCCGCAATCGGGCTGCGGAAACCCGCACCGCGCAGGTCACGGAACTTCTTGGAGTTGTTGGAAGCGTCCGCTAAGCCGCCCGCGGCAAGGAAGAGCATACTCTTGCACACTGCGTGACTGAAGATGTGGAACGTTGCCGCCATCATGCCTTCATCCGTGCCCAAGCCGATGCCCATGAAGACATAGCCAATCTGCGCGACGGAGGAGAACGCAATCATCCGGCGAATGTCGGTCTGACGAATGGCGGAAATGCTGCCCATCACCATGCCGACAAGCGCGAAAACGAACAGCACATCCTGAATCCCGGTGGAGACGATAACGTCCAGCCTAATTACGCGGTACATAATCTTCATCAGCAGGAAGATATAGCCCTTGCTGACTAAGGAGGACAGCACCGCAGCGGACGTCGGGGTAGAATAGGCGTAGGCATCCGGCACCCATGTGTGGAACGGGAAGAGGGCGCTCTTGATGGACAGACCGATGGAAATCAGCGCGACGACAACCGTCAGCGGCACTTGATACTGCCCGGACTTCGCCAGTGCCGCAACCGCTTCCTTCATGTTGCTCATCAGCAGGTGACCCGTCAGGTCATACAGCAGGATGATGCCCAGCAGGAAAAGACCTGAGCCGATCAGGTTCATGATCATGTAGCGCGTCGCGGCGACGAGCGTGCGCCCGCGCTTGCGGATGGCAATCAGCGCACACGCCGCCAGCGTCATGATTTCAAGGAAGACGTAGGCGGTGAAAATATCGTTCGTGTACACCTGCGCCATCAGCGCCGACGTCAGCAGCAGCAGCACGACGTAGTACAGGCTGACCTTGTTCTGGTCAATGTGTTCGTCAATCTTTTTCAAGCCGCCGAGCAGGCTCAGCAGCATAATCAGGCTGAAGAACAGGGCAGTCGCGGCCTCCAGCTGACCCGCGCGGATTTCGTTGCCCCACGGCGCGGGGAAGTGACCCATCATGTAGGTGTAGCTCTCCGCGCCGGATGCGAAAATGGCGGAAATCACGCCGGAGAGCGACGTGACCACCAGCAGCGCGAACATCGTCCAATACCGCGCCCAGCGGGGCTTGAGGACGCTGGTCACCGCCGCCGAACCCAGCGGCAGCAGGATGCACAGATAGGGGATGGAATGCCAGAGCGGCTGTGACATCAGGTTTCCTCCTCCTTCCGGCAGAGTGCGGTAATCTCGTCAATATCCAGCGTGTGATACTGCCGATAGAGCCGGACGGTCAGCGCGAGCATCAGCGCCGTCACCGACACGGAGACGACGATGCCCGTCAGCACCAGACCTGCCGGAATGGGGTTGATGTAGGCTTCCATGGACGTAATGCCGTCCACCACAATCGGCGCTTTCCGCCCCGCAATGTAGCCCTTGACAGCCAGAAAGAGGTAAATGGCGCTGTCCATCATCGAGAAACCGATAATTTTCTTAATCATGTTCTTGTGCAGCAGCAGCGTCGTGAAGCCGATGCCGAAGAGAATCATGGCGGCCATTTCTTCGTAGTTTGTAAAATTCATGGCTTACATGTCCCCCTTTCTGAAAAGCGTATAGAAGGCGTACATCGTGCAGCAGACGACCAGTCCGACGGCGATGTTCAGGTACGGAATCAGCCCTGCGGAGAAAATCATGCCGGGCGTACCCGTTGTGATGATGGACGGCAGATGGTTCGCGCCGGTGAAGAAGCTGTACGCCTTGCTCAACGCATAGAACGACAGCGCGACGCAGGACACAATCTTGAACGTCGTGAAAGTGAAGAAACGCTCCGTGCGCTTGAAGCCGAACGCGTTCAGGTACAGAATCAGCCCTGCGCCCATAATCGCGCCGCCGGAGAAGCCGCCGCCGGGGGAAATATGTCCGTTCAGAATAACGTACACGCCGAACATGAGAATCAGCGGCACAAGAAAATTCGCCGCGTGCTGCAGGATGGCGTCGTTCTTCGGCTCATACATGCGGTCGTCGGCTTCGGCTTCCAGCTGTTCGGTGGAGGGCTTGCCGTCCTTGCTGCCGGATACGCGCAGCAGAATCAGCACCGAGCAGGCGGCAATGAACAGCACGTTCGATTCACCCAAGGTGTCAAATGCGCGGTAGTCCAGAATCATGCCCGCAACGATGTTGACCGCGCCGGTTTCCTCCATGCCCTTCTCGATATAGCGCTGGCTGACTTCGTTGTTGACCGGGTTGTCGGGATTGCCGAATGGCGGCAGGTAGCTGGCCGTCTGCAGCAGCACCCAGATGATGGAGAAGCACACAACCACCGCCAGCAGACGGTACAGCCACGTCAGCAGCTTCTTGCCGCGCGTGTGCGCCCATTGATGGTAGCGCTCGTACAGCGTCTCGTCCTTGTCCAAACTCTCCTGACGGTGCTGCTCGAATTTCGTTTCGCGGGTGAGGGCGTCCTGCGAGTCGGGCAGCAGGTGCTCTTCACTGCCTTCGTCCAGCTCGTGCGCCATGGCATCATCGAGCAGACCCGAACCGCCGTCCAGCCACTTCAGCAGCCGCGGAAACCAGCTTTTTTCATAATTATTCCTGATCTTCGCCATGCCGCGTCACCCCTTCCTGAACGTTGTTTGTGGTCTTGTCCGTGCCCTTTTGGATGTCGATGGCGTGGATTTTCTTCAGCGTCACGAACAGAAGCAGGCTCGTGATGCCTGCGCCGACAGCCGCTTCGGTAATTGCAAGGTCGGGTGATTCCAGCAGAATCCAGATAACGCTCATCGCCAGCGACTGCCCCATGAAGATGACCAGCGCCGTCAGCAGGTTCTTCGTCAGCGAGACGGAGACAGCGCAGCTGATGATGAATACCAGCAGCAGAATGTGCAGCACCTGCATGGTCAGTCGCCCTCCTTTTCGTGCTGAACCGCCGTTTCGTCCATGACGGTCATGTCCTTTTCCAGTTCATCGTTGATGGTCACTTCCAGCCGCCCAATCAGGTGCGACGCGACGGGGCTGGTAATCCACAAAAACAGAATGACGACGACCATTTTTGCCGTTGCCACGGTAAAGCCGGTCGCGACGGACAGACCGGAGAGCATCAGAAAAATGCTGACCGTGTCCATCAGCGAAGCGGCGTGAATGCGCGTGAGGGCATAACGGAAGCGGTACAGCCCCAAAACGCTGGAAATCATGCAGAATACACCGGCAAGCGTCAGCAGGGCGGCAATCACAAAACGGAAAATCTGCCAGAAGTCACTCATGCGATTCACCCTCTTTCGCCTGATTTTCCGTCGCTTCCCGGCGGCGGCGCTTTTCGCGGTAGACACCCATGTAAATCTTCGTCAGCAGCACCACCGCGAGGAAGGACAGCATCGTGTAAATCATCGCGATGTCCACCAGATACCCCTCGTTCATCAGGAATGCCAGCACGCAGATGGTGATAACAATCAGCGTACCCATCATGTTGATGGAAATGACGCGGTCGGCAATGCGCGGCCCGCGGATGGCGCGAATCAGGCAGAACAGCAGCAGTACGCCGATGACAATCAGCGTCCCGTTGTAGAGAAATGCGTAGGCATCCGTCATGCTTTTTTCGCTCCCTTCTTGGATTTCTTGGCTTTCGGCGTTCCTTCCACCGCCATCACGCGGCGCTCCATCTCAAACCCCTCTTTGCCCACGTCAAAGGACGTGTCAAGGCAGTGGATGAGGAACAAATCGTCGTGCATGTCCACGGTAATCGTACCGGGGGTCATGGTGATGGAGTTTGCCAGCACCACTTTGCCGGGCAGTGTCCGCACATGGGTGTGGAATGAGGTGATTTCCGGCTCAACAACGAGCTTCGGCGACCAGACGAGCTTGATCGTCGCCCACGCCGAGAGGAAAACCTCCTTCACCAGATACAGAAAGTACCCGATGATGCGCGGCAGACGGCGCACAATCGCCCATTCCTTCTTTGGCGAGTAACCCATGAATTTGACGATGAACGCGTACAGCGCCGCCGAGACAACCAGCCCAATCAGCGCAATTTCGAGCGTCCAGCTGCCGTTGAGCAGCACCCAGAAACCAAAAAGCAGAAAAAACATCCCGTAACCTCCTTGTACCGCACGCGGGAGACGCGGTAAAAAATCAGTCCGCCGTCTATTCTATATCTTCCTATTAAATATGTCAACAGGGAAAACGATAAAATTCGCGGGAAAAATCAACACGCTGACTTTTTATGCTGGACGGTGTTTTTTTTCTGTCAGGCAGACCGACTTCGGAATGGAAAGCCCGCGCGGGCGTACTTGTCATATGATGGCGGATGTGCTATAATGTCGATATTCGGCACAAACGCCGGAGGAAGAAAGGAAGAAACACGATGAAAAAACTGACAGCATTGCTGGTGCTGATGCTGACGATGGTGCTGTCCATTCTGCCGGCGCAGGCGGAGGTGGAGCGCTCGAAGCTGCTGGATGCTGCCTTTTCCATGCTGGAAGAGGGGAACGACTTTGTGCGCCGCTACAATGAAATGACCGGCGCTGAGGTGACAGCGACGTTTGTGGACGGCTGCCCGTATTTCTTCGGCGGCAAGGCAGATGACGAAACGACATTGACGCGCCTGTTCTCCCGCGCGCCGCTGTACAGCAAGCGCGAAATCTGGGAGCAAACCCGCTTCTATGACAAGGGTTCGTACTATCTCTATGGGCTGGACTGTTCCGGCTTCACGCAGTGGGTGTATGCCGAGGCGGGGCTGCCGAAGCATGACAGCCTGTCCAACATGATTCTGCAGTATGGCAAGTACGGCAAGAACCATGTGTACAGCCACCGCAAGGGCAAGGGAATGCCGTCGTATGACAAACTGGCGGAGAACCTGCAAGTGGGCGATCTGCTGGTGGCGAAGAAGCGCGCACGCCATATCATGATGTTCATCGGCACGCTGCGCGATTTTGGCTACACAGAGGAGGAACTGCCGGAGCTTGCGCCGTATCTGGATTACGCGCTGGTGATTCATTGCGGGCCGAATTTCGCTTATACAGACCGCATTCAGGCGTTCCTTGATGCCCATCAGGATGATTCCTACTACAAGGGGGTCAAGACGACCGACGGCGGCGTGGCGATTTCCATCATCGGCGTGCCGTTCGAGGATGCGCCCAATCGTGGCTCATACGGGGTCAACGACTTTGCGTGGTTCGATATGCCCGACGGCTACAAGCTGACGATTTGGGATCTGCCGAACGCGACATCCTTCTGCTGGTTCCGCATGAATCCCTGAAAATGCCACTGCTGGTTGCAGAAATACGCAAAAAGAACATTTCTCGCTTGCAATTCCGCCGCCTTTGCGATAGAATAAACTGATATCCTTTTCACAAGAGGGAGGAAGGCACAATATGTTTCCCATTGTCAAAAAGCGTGTGCTGAATGAAACAGTCACGCTCATGGAAATCGAAGCGCCGCTGGTGGCGCGCAAGGCGCTGCCGGGCCAGTTCATCATCTTCCGTATTGATGAGGAAGGTGAACGCATCCCGCTGACCATTGCCGGTTACGACCGCGAGAAGGGCACTGTCACCATCATCTTCCAGAAAGTCGGCTACACGACCATGAAGCTCGATACGCTGAACGAGGGCGACGCGCTGCTGGATTTCGTCGGCCCGCTGGGTGAGCCGAGCCATACCGAGGGCGTCAAGCGCGCGGCGGTCATCGGCGGCGGTCTGGGCGTGGCGATTGCCTATCCGCAGGCAAAGGCGCTGCACGAGGCGGGCTGCGAGGTGGACTTGATTGTCGGCTTCCGCAACGAACACCTCATCATCCTGAAGGATGAACTGGCGGCGGCCTGCACCGACCTGACCATCATGACCGACGACGGTTCGAACGGCAACAAGGGCTTTGTGACGCAGGCGCTTCAGGCGAAGCTTGATGCAGGCAAGGTGTACGACGAAGTGATTGCCATCGGCCCGCTGCCGATGATGAAAGCCGTATGCGACCTGACCAAGCCCAAGGACATCAAGACCATCGTGTCCATGAACCCGATTATGATTGATGGCACGGGCATGTGCGGTGGCTGCCGCGTGACGGTTGGCGGCGTGACGAAATTCGCGTGCGTGGACGGCCCGGACTTTGATGGGCATCAGGTGGACTGGGCGGAAGCGATTTCCCGCAGCCGCATGTTCCGCCCGGAAGAGCAGCGGGCGATGGAAAAGCTCCACAAGTGCCGCCTGACGGGAGGTGTTCGATAATGCCGAACATGAGTCTTCAGAAGCATCCGATGCCGGAACAGCAGCCGGACATCCGCGCGACGAATTTCAAGGAAGTCGCGCTGGGCTATACCCGCGAAATCGCCATGGAGGAAGCTGACCGCTGCCTGCATTGCAAGAATGCGCCCTGCGTCAAGGGCTGCCCGGTGAATGTGCCGATTCCGGACTTCATCGCGCATATCAAGAAGGGCGAGTTCCAAGAAGCGTATGAGACGATTCGCTTGCAGAACGGCCTTCCGGCGATCTGCGGCCGCGTCTGCCCGCAGGAAACGCAGTGCGAAAGCAAGTGCGTCCGCGGTATCAAGGGCGAACCGGTCGGCATCGGCCGTCTGGAACGCTTTGCGGCGGACTATGCCATGACCGAGGGCACGGTGTCCGCGGAAACGGCAGCGCCGACGGGCAAGAAAGCGGCAGTTGTCGGCTCTGGCCCCGCGGGTCTGACCTGTGCGGCGGATTTGGCGCGCGCAGGCTGGGACGTGACCGTCTACGAAGCGCTCCATACCCCCGGCGGCGTGCTGATGTACGGCATCCCGGAGTTCCGTCTGCCGAAAGCGCTCGTGCAGAAGGAAATCGACAATATCCGCAAGTTGGGCGTGAAAATCGTCACGAATGCGGTTGTCGGCCGCGCCATGACGGTGGAAGAACTGCTCGAAGAGGGCAACGACGCGGTATTCGTCGGATCGGGCGCGGGTCTGCCGAACTTCCAGAAGATTCCCGGCGAAAGCCTCTGCGGCGTGTATTCCGCCAATGAGTTCCTGACCCGCATCAACCTCATGCGCGCCTACACATTCCCGGAGCATGATACGCCCGTGAAGGTCGGTCAGCGCGTGGCAGTCATTGGCGGCGGCAACGTCGCGATGGACGCAGCTCGCTGTGCGCGCCGTCTGGGGGCAGACGTGTCGATCGTCTACCGCCGCAGCGAGGCGGAAATGCCCGCTCGAAAAGAGGAAGTCCACCACGCCAAGGAGGAAGGCATCCACTTCCGGATGCTGACGAACCCCAAGGCGATTCTGGGCGACGAAAACGGCTTTGTCCGCGCCATGACGTGCGTGGAAATGGAACTGGGCGAGCCGGACGAGCGCGGACGCCGCCGTCCCGTGCCGAAGCCCGGCAGCGAGTTCGAACTGCCCGTGGAGACGGTCGTTGTCGCTATCGGCAACAGCCCGAATCCGCTGATTAAGAAAACCACGCCTGACCTGCCGACCGAAACGTGGGGCGGCATCACGACGGACGAACACGGCCGCACGGGCAAAAAGCATGTCTATGCGGGCGGCGACGCCGTGACGGGCGCAGCGACGGTTATTCTGGCAATGGGCGCTGGCAAAAAGGCGGCGCAGGCCATTCTGGAAGATGCCGCAAAGGAAGAATAAACCAATTAAGACGCCTGACCGTGCTTGCGGCGGGCGCTTTTTTTGCGCTCGACAAATCAGGAAAATAGGTGTATAATGGAAGTGGCAAGAGAAGAGATAGGAGGGGACACCCATGAGCAAAGGCAAGCGACTGGTATTGGCATTGGTGCTGCTGGTGACGTTTTGCACCGTGGCGATTGCGGCATCCCCGAAGGTGGACAGCATTCTGCAGGAGCACGACGTGCTTGTGCCGTTCTTCCTGCCGCGCACGCTTTTCACCATCACGCCGCAGGGCGACGACGTAACATGGTCAATCAGCCGAAAGAACGGCGACGAATGGGAGGACGCGACCGTTTCGTGGGATCAGTCCACACCGCTGCAGGGCGAAATCGGCGCGGACGACGGTCAGCAGCGCATCTGGTGGAATTTCAAGAATTACGGCGATAACACCGGACATGACGGCGGCGTGACGCATCGGCTGGACGTCAAGGTCAACGGCAAAACGGTCACGCAGGTGGATTTCGATGTGACCTATGTGCCGGAGCTGGGGCTGGACTACATTTCCCTGCGCGACTGGAAGACGGAAGAGGACTTGAAGGCAGCGCGGTACGCGTGGTACAACAAGGCGGAGGTTTGCTCGTTCGGCCCGCAGTTCAAGGAGGCTTGCGACGAGCTGACGGACGAATGGTACCGCTTCTCTGTCGTTGATTTGAGCCAGCAGGGCACGCAGGTGTTCGACATGATTGCGAACGACACCTGGCATCTTGGCTATGTGACCGTGACGGTGGACGGCGATTGGGCGCAGGTGGATTATTTCTGCTCCGAAGACCTTGACCCGGACAGCCAGTGGGATCAGGTGCACGTCTACCGCGAGTTCTTCACCTTCTTCCGCAGCACGGAGGAGGTGCACCGCCTGACGCCGCGGCGTATTGAATCGCCGTTCACCTTCGGCAAGCCGTTCCGCATTTCGGATTATTTCGGCGATGACCGCGTGGCACTGCTCTACGTCAACAATCTGATGTCTTTCAGTACGGCAAACCCGTATGTGACGCGTTTCGGGATGAATAAACCGGAAAATCAGGATACGCTCAACGCCATGAAAGCGCTGATGAATCATGCGCTGTAAGAAGGGACGGTACGCGCCGCCCCTTTTTTCTGCGGCATGATGGCGCATTTGTCCCCGCGAACCCTTGAAATTTGCGCGGGGATGCTGTATACTATCAAAGGGGCTTATGCGCCCGAAAGGAGACCGGCAAATGAAACTGATTATTGCAATCGTGCAGGATGAAGATGCCTCCCGGCTGGTGAATCAGCTGATGAAAGCCGGAATCGGCGTGACGAAGCTGGCGACGACCGGCGGCTTTCTGCGTGCGGGAAACACGACGCTGCTCATCGGCGTGGATGACGCGAAACTGCAGGGAACGCTGGATATTATCGAGAAAGTCTGCAAGTCGCGGAAGCAGATGGCGGCATCCCCGACACCGATGGGCGGCGCGAGCAATGTCTACACATCTTTCCCGATGGAAGTGACGGTTGGCGGTGCGACAGTGTTCGTCCTGACAGTCGATCAGTTTATGAAACTTTGAGGGAGCGTCAAATGGCGGCACAGACAGGGAATGCAGCGCCCGTTCTGAGCGATTTTCAGGGACAGGGCGCTGTTTATGATGGCTTGATGCGCACATTGCGCGACGGCACGTTCGTTCACGCGTACCTCATTACCGGGCTGGAAGGCATGGGCAAGCGGACGCTGGCGCGGCTGCTGGCGCAGTATTGGCTCTGTCAGGCGCCGGAGGGGGAGAAACGTCCCTGTGGTGTCTGCCGGGCGTGCCAGCAGGTGCGTGACGGGACGCACGCGGACTTGGTCATCATTGCACCCGGCAAACCGATTAGCCCGGACGTGCGCCCGGACATGAAGTCCATCCCGGTGGATGAAATCCGTGCGCTGATTGCGATTACGGGTCGCCACACATTCGAGGGCGGACGGCGTGTTGTGCTGATTGAACAGGCAGACAAGATGAATCCGCCCGCGCAGAACGCCCTGCTCAAAACGCTGGAAGAGCCTGTGCCGGGCACGATTTTTCTGCTGATGACGGAATCGCCGTCGCTGTTGCTGCCGACGATTGTCAGCCGCTGCCGCGAACTGAAGCTGCATCCGTGGGATGACCGAACGGTGCTGTCCGTATTGGAAAAGCACGGCGTGACGGGTCAGCGCGCGCAGGAGGCACTGCATGTCAGCGGCGGATCAATCGGCAAAGCGCTGGCGGTCGCGGGCGATGAGCAGTATTGGCAGCGGCGGAGCGAGGTCATGCGCGATTTCTTCGCCTTGGAGCGGCGGAGCGATATTCTGCGCATATCCAGCACATGGAAAGACCGCAAGGACGACGCGGAAGAGCTGCTCGACGATGTGGAGGACATGCTGCGGACGCTGCTGCTGTGCCATTTGGGGCAGCGGAGCGAAAGCGCCGTGACGCCTTATCCGGCGGCGTGGCAGCGGTTCAGCCGCGAGGGAGAATTATCCGCCATGATGCGTCTGCTGGATGCCGTTGCACAGGCACGGCAGATGCGGGCGAATCAGGTGACATGGCAGGCAGTGGTCGAACGGCTGCTGCTGAGCCTGATGGAGGAAAAAAGCAAATGGTCAACGTAATTGGCGTTCGATTTGAGAACGCGGGAAAGCTGTATTTTTTCACGCCCGGTGCGCTCTGGCCCACGCCGGGTGATTTTGTGATTGTTGAGACGACGCGAGGCATTGAGTTCGGCGAGGTCGTCACAGAAGTGCGCGAAATTGACGACACGAAGCTGACGACGCCGCTCAAGCAGGTTGTCCGCATCGCGACGGAAGAGGACATCCTCCACGACAAGGAGAATAAGGCGGCGGAGAAGGAAGCCTTCACCATCTGCCAGAAAAAGATTGCCGACCACAAGCTGGATATGAAGCTGGTCAGCGTCGAATACACGTTTGACAACAAGACGATTCTGTTCTACTTTACGGCGAACGGGCGTGTGGACTTCCGCAGTCTGGTCAAGGACTTGGCGGGCGTGTTCAAGACGCGCATTGAGCTGCGGCAGATTGGCGTCCGCGACGAAGCGAAGATGCTTGGCGGACTCGGCCCCTGCGGCCGCCCGATTTGCTGCGGCACGTTCCTTGGCGACTTCCAGCCTGTGTCCATCAAGATGGCGAAGGAACAGAACCTGTCGCTCAACCCCATCAAAATCAGCGGCGTCTGCGGTCGTCTCATGTGCTGCCTGAAGTACGAGCAGGATACTTACGAGGAAATCCGCAAGTCCATGCCCAAGGAGGGCAAGGAAGTAATGACGCCAGACGGCGTGGGCGTCGTGTGCGAATTGAAAATCATCACTGAATCGGTCAAGGTGCGCATCAAGAAGGGCGACAGCTTTGAAATCAAGGAGTACCCTGCGACCGACGTGCAGCGCTTGACCCCGCAGAATGCGCCGCGCCCGGAAGCACAGCGTGCGGAGAAGCCGGAGCAGAAACAGGATACTCCTGAAGCTGCGGAAATCAAGGAATGCCCCGCCTGCCCGGAACGTCCGCCGCGCGCAGAGCGTCCGATGCGTCCGGAAAAGCCGACGAAGGCGGAGAAGCAGCCGGAAGCCCCGAAGCCGGAAAAGCCCGCTGAAGCGCCCAAACCTGCCGTCAGCCCGTGGAAGATGGCGGTCGAGCAGGCGCTCCGCGCTGCGCAGAACAGTGCGGATACGGCGGATGAGGTCATTGAGCAGCCCGCGCAGGAAGCGCCCGTAAGCGAGGAAACCGTCGCCATGCCGGAAGCAGCAGCGTGTGAAGCCGTAGAGACGGTCGTGGAAGAATCCGCAGAGGGTGCCGAAACGCCCCTTTCAGCAAGCACCGAAGCGGTGGAAGAAGCCGTCGAGGATGCCATGGAAATGCCTTTGATTCCGCTGGACGAGGATGACGACACCATCTAAATCCCACGAACGATTTTGCCCCAAAGGAAGCTGCTGGGGCTTGCAATTCGCGGCAATTCGTGATATGATATTGCCATCAACCAGTGCGTTGATAAACCAAGTATAAGATTCACAAGGAGGACATTCCATATGGCTTACAAGATTTCTGATGCTTGCATCATGTGCGGCGCTTGCGCCGAGGGCTGCCCGGTGAACGCCATCTCCGAGGGCGACACCCAGTACCAGATTGATCCCGACGTGTGCGTGGAATGCGGTGCTTGCGCCGAAGTCTGCCCCGTTGGTGCGCCCGCGCAGGCGTAATTCCCTGTCTGGATTGCTGATGCAGAAAAAGCGTCCTGATGCTTGGAAGAGTGTCGGGGCGCTTTTTTGTGTGCCGTACATGTTGCTATTTTCATACTATTTCCAGATTCGCCTGCGCCATCTGCTTGCGCCTTTTTGATTCTGGCGTCCACTCATTCCACTTAGCGTAGCGCTGCTACGCTGCGTTTCATTCGTGTTAGCCAGAATGCAAAAATTCGCGGCGCATCTTGGCGCATTCTTATCTGGAAATAGTATCAGATTCACCTGCGCCATCTGCTTGCGCCCTTTCATCTGGAAATAGTATGACAATTCAGACGCAGAATGTCGGTTTTCAGACAAAATGCCTTGCATTGTGAAAAGTTCGGCGATATAATAGACTTATCAAACAGGGAGGTTTGAGAAAATGATTGATTTTGACCATGTGGTGAAGCAATACGGCAAGAGCAATGTTCGCGCAGTGGATGACCTGACGCTGCACGTTGGCAAGGGGCAGCTGTTCGGCTTTATCGGGCCGAATGGGGCAGGCAAAACGACCACGATTCGTCTGCTGACGGGTATTTTGCAGCCCACGAGCGGCAGCGTGACCATCGGCGGCGTGTCGATGAAGGATGATCCGATTGCCGCCAAGCGGATGATTGGTTTCGTTCCGGACAGCCACGAACTGTATGACCGCCTGACGGGGATGGAGTACCTGAACTTTATGGCGGATGTTTACGGCGTTGGCGCGCAGGAGCGCAAGGCGCATATCGAGAAGTATCTGGCGCTGTTTGAGCTGGAAAACGCGGCGGGTGAGCAGATTAAGTCCTACTCGCGCGGCATGAAGCAGAAGCTGACGATTATCGGCGCTTTGGTGCATCAGCCGCCAGTCTGGGTGCTGGATGAGCCGATGGTGGGGCTTGACCCGCGCGCGGCGCACATCCTCAAAGAAGAAATGCGCAAGCACTGCGAGAAGGGCAACACCGTTTTCTTCTCCACGCATGTGCTGGAGGTGGCGGAGAAGCTCTGCGACGAGATTGCCATTATCGACAAGGGACGTCTGGTTGCGCAGGGGACGCTGGAGGCGCTGCGATCGGGCGAAAAGGGCGCGTCGCTGGAGCAGCTCTTCCTCGAATTGACCGAATCGGAGGAGAAACAGGCATGAAATCGTACTTTCTGCTGCTGCGCCTGAACCTGCGGAATCTGCTGGCCGGCTTCCGCGGCGCCATGCGCAAGCCAAACGGGAAAATCGACATTTCCCGGTTGATTCTCTATCCGCTGGCGCTGCTGGGGATGCTGACGCTGGCCGGATTCGTCATTTTCATGGAGTTCAGCATGTTCAGTGCGTTTGAAATGCTGAATGCGCCCGAAATGCTGCCGGGGCTGGCGATTCTGCTGGCAATGGTGACAGCGCTGCTGTTCAGCGTCTTTCAAATGCTTGCTGCGCTGTACTTTTCGCGCGACACAGCGTCCATGGCGTATCTGCCGCTGACGAGCCGAACTGTGCTGGCGGCAAAGTGGACGGAAGTCTACGTCAGCGAACTGCTCTTTTCGCTCCTGATTGCCGCGCCCGCCGTCGTCCTCTACGGGATTCACTACGCGGCGGATTGGACGTACTATCTGCGGATGGTGCCCGTGCTGCTGGCAGTCAACTGTATCCCGCTGACGATTTCGCTCCTGCTGGCAAGCATTCTGGGGCGCTTCACGTCGCTGACCCGGCATAAGGAAGTCTGGGTCGTGCTGGGGACGGTGCTGATGCTCGTCGTCGTGCTGGGGCTGGAATGGTCGATTCTCCCCAAAATCCCGGAGGATGCGGATGCGGCGTTCTTCGCGCAGATGCTGACTGGCGTTCAGCCGATGCTGCGCGCCTTCATCCACGCGTTCCCGCCGGTTGCGTGGGCGGTGGATGGCATTGCAGGCGACTGGCTGCAATGGCTGGCATTTCTGGCGGTGTCCATCGGCGGCGCAGCGCTGGTGATTGCGCTGGTCGGCGGCAGCTATCTGGATACGACGCTCCGGCAGAATGAGGGCAGCCGCAAGGCGCGGCGCGTTCGCGTGACGGATAAGACGTTCCGCGCGTACAGCCCCTTCATGGCGATTTACCGCCGCGAATGGAACGAAATCCTCAAAGTTCCGGTCTATCTGCTCAATGGCGTTTTGGGCGCGATGATGCTGCCGATTATGCTCATCGGCATGAGCGTCGGCATGTCCTCCGAGCAGGACAGCGAAGTGTCGTGGAATTTCCTGCTGCGGCTGATGCAGGATTCGGTCAGCCTGATGGACGTCATGCTTATCCTGACGGCGCTGCTGATGTTCATCAGCTGGGTCAACCCGATTATCGCCACCGCGATTTCCCGCGAGGGCGGACGGATGCCGATTGCCAAGTACATCCCGGTTTCGCCGCGCACGCAGCTCTGGGCGAAGCTCTCCGTCAGCCTGACGATTAACGGCGCGGCGATTCTGCTGATGGGCATTGCCGTCGCCGCACTGCTGGGGACGCATTATCTGGGCGCTGTGCTGGGCGCGGTCGTGCTGGCGAACCTGTTTAGCCTCGCGACGGGCTGCATCGCGCTGACCATCGACGCATCGCGCCCGATTCTGCACTGGCAGACCGAGCAGCAGGTGATGAAGCAGAACATGAATCAGATGATTTGTATGCTTGTCGTGCTGCTGGTGGCGCTGATTCCGGTGGCAGGCGTGGTCGGCATGATGGTGCTGTCCAGCGCCGCGCAGGACATGGAAGCCCCGTCGATGCTCATGCGCTTCGCCGCGGAACACGCGGTTGGGCTGCGCAGTGCGGTTGCGGCGCTGCTGATGGCGGCGGAAGCGGGCGTATCTATTCTAATTTTGCACAAGGTCGGTGAAAAGCGCTTCAGCGCCATCGAGCCGTAAAGAAAGCACCTCATCCGGCGAATGTAATACTATTTCCAGATTCACCTGCGCCATCTGCTTGCGCCTTTTCCCTTCTGGC